>SESF01030132.1_pt1 | contig 75070 bp, 68 predicted proteins | sample 3171521 | NCBI WGS metagenome assembly SESF01 (sample SAMN10866945, study PRJNA518727) | freshwater metagenome | biome: subpolar coniferous forest; feature: holomictic lake; material: water; isolation source: holomictic Lake 227, 6 m and 8 m depth | place: Canada: near Kenora, Ontario | collected...
TAATCCGACAGGCTGCTAGGCACGATTGTTCCATGCACTGATACCGGAAGCTTTTCATGCGAACTTTTCTGCTTTTCAAGCATAATATCAAAGCTGAAAACAGAGCCCTTTCCCGGTTGGCTTTCCACTGAGATGCTGCCACCCATTTTGTTGACAAGGTAGTGTGAAATCGACAAACCGAGACCTGTTCCTCCGTATTTTCTTGCCGTTGAGCCGTCCGCCTGAATAAATGGCATAAATATAGAGCTTATAGCCTCAGCTTGTATGCCGATACCCGTATCCCGGATAGAGCATCTGATCAACACATCTGTTGCTGTTTCCTTTACAGGTATGACACTTACGACTATATCGCCATGATGAGTAAATTTTACAGCATTACTGATAAGGTTAACAAAAACCTGTCTGATTCTTACCGGATCACCGATCAATGCAAAAGGAAAATCTTTGCCGGTTACAATCGTTAGTTCGAGTCCTTTACTCTGTGCTGCAAAGCCAAGCATTCCACAGACATTTTCAAGGAGTTCGAGGAGATCAAAATCAACGATATCCAGTTCAAGGCAGTTTGCTTCAATCTTGGAAAAATCAAGAATGTCGTTAATGATTTCCAGCAGATTCTGGCCGCTGTTGATAATGGTTTCAACATACTTCTGCTGTTCAGAATCAAGTATTGTATCAATAAGCATTTCTGACATTCCGATAATGCCGCCCATAGGTGTCCGTATTTCATGGCTCATATTGGCCAGAAACTGGCTTTTTGCTGCATTGGCTTCACTTGCTTCCCTGACTTTGTCTTCAAGCTTACTGTTGATTTCCTGGAGCTCTTTTCTTGCAAGGTTAGCGTCTTCAATAAGGTTCAGAAGTACAGACCTTTGCTGTTCCCGATAGAGTTTATTATCCGTCTCATCATCAGTTACTTCGGTCGGTTCTTGTTCTGAAAAAAAATCATCATCAATACTTGAATTCAGCAGCAAATCATCTTTTTCAGGAGAGAGGCCGTCTGAAACAATGCCGGTATATTTTATGAGTTCCTGTCTCAGCTCTTCAACAACAGTTTTCAGTCCGTTTATGCGCAGTTCTCTGCCTATCATAACACGGTTAAAGCGCTCAAGATCGTTCACCATTCTTTTCAACTCTATTTCCATTCTCTTACGCTCGGAAATATCTGAAACAAGAACAGTAACTGAGGCTACCTTGCCATTGATCAGAGAAGGCCCAAGACGTGATTCAATGTCAAGGGTTTCTCCGTCGGGAAGAGAGAGTTGAGACTCGATTATTGCCGGCTGTCCGGTACTGAAAGCCCGTTCTATTGCCTTATGATAGCGGCTATCGTTATGTGGTTCAATTATATAGTCACAAAGGTGCTCACCGGGCTGCAGCAAATTTGTATATCCGGGCAGGGATCGGTTGCTGTAGGTTATGCGGTGGTTGTTGTCAACAGCAATAATGGTATCGGTACTGTTGGTAAGAATCAGATTGAGGGTATTCTGGCTTAAACGTAAAGAGTTCAATGCCTCTTCAAGTTTTGACTGCGACGATTCGAGTTCAAAGTTTTTATCTTCGATCTGCCGTTTAACATCCGACAGTTCAATTGATTTCTTGATCAGTTTGATATTCTGATCAAGAAGAGCTTCCTGCTTCTGCCTAAGCTCCTGTTCAATACGGTTGCTTTGCAGTGAAGCTTTTTCAAGCTCTATTATCCTCTGCTGAAGTTGACTGTAATCCACGTTTATCATGACCTGTTTTGGGGAAAAAAGGTTATGGCAATGACTGGTGCTTATTATTCTTTTCCAAGTACCCAGAGAACAACGGTCTCGTTATGAAATTTTACCGATGAAAGTTCTTTTTTTGTTTTATCAATAGGGCCGATTTCTCCATAGGTATAAAAGCCTATCAGCGGGACATCCAGCCCGATAATCTCACGTACGGCATCCACCTCCTCCTGGATTCGCCTACCGAGAACAAGCTTTCTTCCAACGCAGCTGAACATTACAATTGCCTGAGGAGTTGCTCCTGCAAGAGACTTTTTTGCCTGGTCAGCAGGCCTCCCTGGCTCCGTTGATGATATCTCCCCTTGAGGCGGTTGTAAGTGTCACTTCACTGCCTTCAGGAATAGATGCCGCCAGTGAAATTGTTCCTTTTTCATGATCGACGGATAAACCGCAGCGCAATTGAAAAATATTTTGACCGCTGTTGGATGGATTATTGTCAATAATGCCAAAGGGATATTCCAGGCAAACGGCAGGAAGCCTTTCAGCTCTTTCTTCACCCAGAAAATCTTTATAAAGATCAAGAGCATTGGTGTGCTCAAACTCTTTAACAACATTTCCTTCCGATGATGTACAGGTAAAGCTGTTTCCTATTGATGAGAAACCGCTCCGGACACCGATACCTGTTCTGTAACCCTTCTTTTTAATCACCATCAGACCTGCGATGGAATCTTTATATACTATCCCGTTATAATACTGAAAGGTATTCTCGAACCTTTCGTCATCGCCAAGGTAGCCGCCGGTAATCTCAAACTCTTTACCGAGAACCGATTGCAGTCCCTCAAGCACTTTAAGGCCATCACCACCCATTCCGTTAGGAAAAACCAGAAGGGATGCATCGGGATCAAATGCAGCTTTGCTGAGAATATCGTTTGCCATTGATCTACTGCACCCTGCTTCATCACTGCTCATATTATGTCCTACGCCCGTAACAAACTCAAGCTCCTCATTACTGAGTGACATGACAACTACTGATCCTGTCGAAAAACCTGCCGAAGAAATCTCTCCGGCAGTTGTTCCGCCAACCATGGGGATATCTTTGGCTACGGATGAAATTCCAGCCAGCAGTTCACGATGATCAAACCGCATGGCACCAAAAACAATCAGTACCTTGGAAGCTCCGCTATGCTTTCCAATAGCGCTCTGCGCAGCTTCTTTCCCTGCAGAAAATGAATCAGCGAGGTTACTGAACCCCACTCCAATAGTATTGTTTGACATAGCGAACGTTCCACAAAGATCGACAGATTAACGAAATACTAAGATACATATATAATTCTTGCATCCCTTCTGGACAATAAGACGCTGGACTACACAAGTGAAAAGGTTACTTGCACACTCCATCCTGAAGGTTAAAATCAATAATGGGGGAGGTTCACGAATAATATACAATCAATGTCAGTATTTTTCAGTGAAATTTCTGAAAAAAAGTCCTCTGGGTTACATGACAATAATCAACATGGACTTTTTAAGGAAGAGAGAGCTTTACAGAAGCAAACCATGAGTCCTGGATTTGCCGGCTTGTTGGGTCAGAGAATCTATTCGTGGTTTTAATGCCGGAAAACAGATTTTTCTATGCTGTTGGGGGTTGCTATTTCAGCGTATGCTCAAGTGATGCAGTAAGGAGAGAAGAAGTGCAGACAAACCTCCGGCTTCAGGTGAAGCCGAAGGTAGTTGCTGGTAACACGCAACAGTGCTGATGGTTAAAAGGACATAGAGAGCTCAGAAAGGTAGGTCTTGATTGACTGGTGTTTTCCAAGCCCCAGCTTCTTATGCATCCTGTATCGTATGCTTTCCATGCCTCTTGTCGATATCCCGACAGAACGGGCAATCTCAATAGTGTCGTAATTCAATTTTACAAGCAGGCTTATTCTCAGTTCACGCTGATTGAGGTTGGGATGCTTTTTCTGAAGTCTTGACAGAAAAATAGAGTCAGTTTCAGTTAGCTCAATGTTGAGCCGCTTTTCGATTGTTTCGGTTTCAATCAGACTCAGGCATGAATCCGTCATAAGTCTTTTAACGCCGGCATCAATTTCCAGCGCATGTATCTGGTCGAGAAGATTCCGCAACGCATTGGTTTTTTCTGCGATTGCAGTAGAAACTCTTGTCAGTTCCATATCCTGTGTTGCAACTCTTGTTTTAAGAGTAGCTATCTCTTTTTCGAAATCATGAGTTGACTTCTGGTGTTGTATCGCTTCTGTTTTCATTGTGTTATCATGTGGGTTATTCAATGTTCGAAGTAATGTATACGGCAGAAAAGCTTATGAATTCCTCCGCATGCTGCCAATTATCCGAATAAAAGTAATCATCACTTCCTCGACGTATTCTAAGCTGTAATATGGATTTTTTTTATAAAATACCAATGAAATTCGTTTTTTCTGCATAATAACACTTTTTTTATGGCTTAAGTACGCCGATCGAGGCGAATCCGTTGGTTTTCAATACTGCCGTATTTTCTTTTCCGATAAGCCATTACACACTTTATTAGTGCAAACTTCATTTTTCCGCGGTTCTCTGCTATTTTGTTTATTAAAACCTAAATGAGCAGCTTATGCCGATCAGCGTTATTTTTATCTGTTATGAAAATATCTGTCGTTCTCCCATGGCAGAAGGAATATTTTCCTCTCTGCTTGCGGGGTATAATCTTCAGCACCTGTTTTCGGTCAGTTCCGCAGGTACCGTCAACTATCAGCAAGGCTCAACTCCTGATGAAAGGGCTATAGATGCACTTTGCTCTGTTGGCATTGATATCTCTTCAGTTCGTGCACGTTGTATTGACGATCTGGATCTCCATGCCTGCGACTGGATATTTGTTATGGATAATGAAAATTATGAAAAAATATGCAGCTCTTTCATTTCTACCGAAAGGCCAAGAGTGCATATGGTTATGGATTTTGTTGACGGCCGTTCCGGCGAAGAAATTTCCGACCCTTATTACGGTACAGCTAAAGAATTTGAACGGGTAAAGAGCGATCTTTTCATTGCATCTGAACAGATTCTTTACCGGATTTTCGAAGAATACCCTGATGTTGCACTACAGGTATCCAGGGAATAACATAACAGTCTTCTTTTTTTCTCTATTCACTTATGAAGAAGTGCTCCCGCTACCTTTTTATCGTTAATCCTGCAGCTAATAAAGGCCGTGCAGCCAGCAAGGTTTCATGGCTTCATGCACTCCTTTCCAGTCATGAAGAGTCCTCCATGGTTACCACGACCCATGCCGGACATGCAGAAGCTATTGCCCGTTCCACTATTCCGGAACAAAAATGCCTGATTTCATGTGGTGGAGACGGGACTCTTCATGAAGTAGTTAATGGTGTGGCGGAAAAAGAGATAACGGTTGGAATCCTGCCTATTGGGTCAGCTAATGATTTCATTAAAACTCTGAATCCTCCTGACACCTCACATCCAGGTATCAGCCATTTTTTCAATGCACTGAGTAAAAAAGTTGATCTGGGCAGTGTCTCATTCGGCAGAGCTGATCACCGGTATTTTATCAACTCCCTGGGCCTCGGTTTTACCGGCAGGGTAGCCAAAGCCGTTAAAGGTGCTCCATGGTTGAAGGGCGAGCTGTCATACCTTTATGCGCTTTTAAGTGTGCTTTCCGGGTATGCCTCAGTCAACATGCATATTAAAATTACTCTGGAAGACTCCTTTATTGAGCTTCATGAGCCTGTTTTTGCTTTTTCCGTGTTAAATGGAAAAATCGAAGGGGGCAAATTCAAGATTTCGCCTCATTCCGAACTGTCCGATGGGTTGCTTGATGTGTGCATTCTCAAGGCAGTATCAAAACTTGAATTTTTCCTCTATGTGCTCAAGTACATTAACGGTACCCATATCGACGATCCAAAGGTGATTTATTGCAAGGCGAAAGCTGTAGAACTGACAATGTCGACTACAGATGTGATGCATCTGGACGGGGAGGTTTATGACAACATTCAAGGAAAAATCAACATTTCGGTTGTTCCGGAGGGACTCTCCATGCTGTACGACCAACCTCTATCAGAGAGATAAAGAGCGATTCGGGTAGATCACTATCTCAGCTCATTACTCGAGGTGACAGAGGGCTCTTAACTTGTGATATGGATTGATTAAAGGTCGCGAGCTACGCTGACTTTTTTTATATTTATTCTGCAAGCAAGTGAATAAATGCTCAAAATTGCTCAATTTCAGGAATAAACAAAGTCGGATAGTACGCCAATACCTGCGGCTGATAAACAAAATTTAAATTCCTTATGAAAAAACATCTCTCCATTCTTTGTGTCTTTCTTTTCATGGGGATGATCACTCTCCCGGCACATGCTGTTGTTAATACTCCCTATTACGCAAGCGGAAATATAGGGGCATCTTTGTTCAGTAACATTACACTCACCAGCCCAACGACTCAAGCTCAAAAAGGAACAGTGCAGACAAGTGCCAGTTACGCGGTTGAGGGTGCTTTGGGAAGAGACTTTGATGGTTTCCGGGTAGAGGTGGAAGGTGGCCTTCAGCAAAACAAATCCAGCCAGATCGGGGCGATTAACGTGGTCTCTGTTTTGCTCAATGGGTACTATGATTTCAGTGATCCGGATGAGATCAGTCCATATGTTACTTTAGGAGCTGGATATGCCGGTGTCACTGCTACCAATTATGTAAGCAGTTCAGTCCTCGGTTATCAGGTTGGTTTTGGGGTTATCATTCCGATAACTGAGATAGTGGGGATTGATGCCAGGTACCGCTATTTTGGAACCGGTACCTGCAGGTATATCAATAATAGCAGCGAGTTCAAACTGGCAGGCAGCAGCTTTCTGATCGGGTTGAAATTCAAGATGAGATAGCAACGTATTGCAATGTAGAGAGATACGGCACTATTCAGCAACACCCGGTAAACAGTAACATACGTCACTTACGACATGCAGGTAATTGTTTTTGAAGATACCAGGGTTCCCCGGCTCAAGCCGCTTGTGAACCTGAAGCCGGTGTATGGACTCTATACCGGCTTTCGTTCCCTTCAGGAAAAACTCGAGCATGCGATCAAGGGGCGTGTAAAGCTCACCTGGCATCTGCGCCGCTATCTTGCTCCATATTATCGAGAACAGCATCCCGAAGTAGTGCTCAACAAGGTTGAAGAGGATGATGTGCTTCTGGTTAACGGCCGACTGGTTGCTAGTGAGGCAGCCGCTGCAATGATAACTGAGAGTGCCATCGAACCCGGCAAGGCGTATATGCAGGGAGATGATCTTCTGTTTGCCAGGGTTCATCGTCGTTTACTGGAAAATGACCGAGGCGTTATGCCTGATCTGATTGATGCACCCCGTCTGGCCGGAGAGCTTGATTGTGAAACGGTTACAGGCTTCCGGATTATAAGGAATATATGGGATGTTATAGCGTTCCATCCTGACGAAATGCTGCTCGATGCCGGGACACTCGAACTGGGCCGTATAGCAGGTAATGTGCACCCCTCGGCTTCCCTGGTCAACCCGTCAAACATCTATGTGGCTCCCGGAGCCGTCGTGCGTGCCGGCGCAGTGCTTGATGCCGATGAGGGGTTTGTGGCAGTCGGAGAGGGAGCGATTGTTGATCCTCAGGCGGTGCTGATGCAGAATGTCTGGCTTGCTCCACGTTCGAGGGTGAAAACCGGAGCTAATATTTATAGTAATGTCACCGTAGGAATGGCATCTAAAATTGGCGGAGAAGTCGAAGATTCCATTATTGAGCCGTTTGCCAACAAACAGCATGATGGTTTTCTCGGTCACTCCTACATCTCTTCGTGGTGTAATCTTGGAGCAGGGACTAATACGAGCGATCTTAAAAACAACTACAGCCCGATAAAGCTTATACTCAATGGTCGGGAGGAGATGACAGGCCTCCAGTTTCTGGGGCTTTTGATGGGTGATCACGGAAAAAGTTCAATCAATTCGATGTTCAATACCGGAACTGTGGTAGGTACAGCAGCCAATGTGTTCAACGCGGGGTTTCCTCCAAAAGAGGTTTTTTCTTTTTCATGGGGAGGAAGCGCTGGTTTTCAACCCTATGAGATTGAAAAAGCCGTTGAAACAGCAAAGATGGTCATGGCACGCCGCAATATCGTGATGAGCAGCGCGTATGAGTCCATGTTGCATTTCATTGCCGCAGCGGAGAGCAGAGATCCCTTATTTGTATAACTTCTAAGTATGAGTATGCATGATTCTTGTCGTCGATAATTATGATTCTTTCACCTACAACCTGGTGCAATATATTGGTGAGTCCGGGGAAACTGTTGAGGTATATCGCAACGATGAACTTTCTGTTGCCGAAATTATAGAACGTAATCCTGCAAAGATTGTTATTTCTCCCGGTCCCGGCACTCCTGATGATGCCGGTGTATCTGTGCCGTTGATCCATGCTGTAAAAGGCACGATTCCTCTGTTGGGGGTCTGTCTGGGGCATCAGTCTATCGGTGCCGCTCTTGGTGGAAAAGTGGTACGTGCAGCAAATATCATGCATGGCAAAACCTCACTGGTCTACCATGACAACCATGGGATATTCAGTGGAGTTGAAAATCCATTTACAGCTACCCGATATCACTCCCTCATTGTCGAAAAGGAAACACTTCCGGATACCCTCTCTATTCGCGCATGGACTGAAGACGGAGTGATCATGGGAATGGATTCGGAGCAGCTATTGCTCTACGGTGTTCAGTTTCATCCCGAATCCATCATGACCAGTGAAGGCAAAAAAATCATCAGGAATTTCCTTGAACTGTAATCGTTGATTTTGTCAGGATAAAAAGTCAAAGGGTTTTATCCTGACGGTTACTGCCTGAATTTTTAATATGAGGCGATTGTTCATGTGATTGCTCACTGAACCACTTCGTCATAATCTTTCTCTCTTGCAGTTCTAACTGTTTTTCAGGGTTAAAGATATAATAAAACCGCTGGTGAAGAGGGCCTTCCCCGATAACTCTGATGATTTCAGCCTGTTTGAGTTCTCTTTTTTCATTGTTCCATGTTGAAAAATTTACAACATTGCGACCTGTAGAGACTGTTGATGATACCAGCCACGATATTGGAGCTAAATAGGCAATGCCGGGCCACCCGGTTTCATTGGAGTGGCAGTCGTAGCACGCCTTTTTTAGAGAGTTCTTTATGGAGTATGGAGTTTGAACATCTGAAACGACTGGAGGATTGATGCGGTTCAATGGTATGAACTGCATTATCATGAGAGAAAGAACAGACCAGCTGCCAATGGATTTTAAAGATAGAGTCATTGTTTCGGGGAACATGCTGAATGTAAGTTCTCTACTATTCCTTTAATCTCAAGATAGTGTTATCGTGATATTTCCCTGTGAAAAAGCCGTATGGTATTATCTTCCCCAAATCAGGGCCGATCTTGCTATTGAGCTTGTGAAAACGGGAATGACCCAGTCACAGGCTTCAAAAAAACTTGGTGTTACTCCTGCTGCGGTATCACAATACATCAATAAAAAACGAGGAATGCAGACGCCAAAGAGCCGGATATACCGTCAGGAAATAAAAACAGCGGTTAAAAAAATCTGTGATGACGCCTCACCTGATGACCTTCGCCTTATTGTGTGCAACTGTTGTCATTTGTTGCAGGAAGACGACAAAGAAAAGTCAGCTGAAACTCCGTCATGTGGTATGCATCACGCATCATGAGAAGCGTGATGTATACCTTCCCCTCTATAGTTCGACAATGATATGCGATTCGGTTGAATGACCGTTGAGCAGGGTTTTCAAGGTGTCGATGAGCTCCATTCCGTATTTGTTGAGAAAATAAAAAATATTGATCATCCTTTCCTGAGGCATGCCTTCCGGAAAAAGCGCGGTTTCCGCCTTAATGATCTGCTCCAGCAGCTCTTCATGTTTGCGCCGGCTTGCTTTCCATGCTTTCTGTTCGATACCTTCCACAATTTTTGTCGATTGTACGGATGAAGCTGCTAAGAGTGGTTCAAGCGTCGGGTCGATTTTCGAAAGTGCAGGCCCCAGTGTTGCAAAAGATCGAAGAATCTCCTCCTTTACCTGCGCAAACAGTGCGTCAAGCTGCGGATTTTCTGAAATACCTACCGCATTTTTTTTCACCTGCTGAAGGTCACCGAATACTGCATGGTAAATCTGTTTGCGCGAAAATCCAGGTTTCCCGATCACCTTGAGCAGCTTGTCCATGATTTTGCTGATTTTCGGCTCAACCAGCGAAAAGCTTCCCCTGGGAATAATAAATGGCATGGAGATCCCGAAATGTTCATAATTTTTCCGGTACTGTGCCAGATAGCTTATTTCACCAGGTCCGGCGATACAGGCAAAAGTCGGCAGTACGTAATCCTGAACAATAGGCCTGAGAACAACGTTGGGGCTGAACCGTTCAGGGTGATCCTGACACAGTTCAAGTATCTGGTTTTTTGAAAAGTGTTGTTTGTCCGGAACAATGGAAAAAGAGTCATCCGAAGTGTGCTCTATTTTTTGCCGCTGTCCATGTTGATTGATATAAAAAAGATTGACAGTTCTTGGTTTTGTCTGTGCAGTATACCCGAGGCTTTCCAGGCGAGAACTCTGCGCAATGACATTATAAGAGGATGCAGGCGAGGATGAGAGTTCCTTCAGAAAAATGCTGGCAGAAAGTTTTTTGAACTCCGGGTCCAGGCTCGAAAGCAGTATCAGCGGCTGTTCCCTGAACAGCTGCATCATGGTTGCAGCAAAACTTGATTCGAAGGTTCTCCCTGGACAATAGCAATCAGTCAGTATGGCTGAAATACTCTCTTTATAAATTGAATCCGGCAGGAGCTTGATAAAATCCTCGACGGTACGGCTGATCTCTTCGCCGAAGCTGGTGTTGGCTACCATCTGGTCAGGAAGACGTTTATGGGCCTCCTCATTGAAGTGAACAATCTGGTTTTCAGAAAAAATTGCCGTGTGGGCTGATTCAGCATAGTCATGATCTTCACCTTCAAGCCAGAATATGGGCACAAAATCATATTCCGGAAAAAGTGCTTTCTGGCGTTCTGCAAAAATAATGGCCGTAAGAGCCTTATAGATAGTGTAGAGAGGTCCGGTAAAGAGTCCTAATTGCTGCCCGGTGACCACAGCCATACATCGTGGAGAGTGGAGTTTTTCTATCTCACGGAGGTGAAGTTCTGTACATCCGTATCGAGTGTTCTGCCTTGCAAGAATCCGGGTAATGGTTTCCCGATCAAATTTTCTTGATCCGAGCATTCCGAGCTGCCGGTAGTAATCAGCCTCTTTCTGGTAATCAAGGTGAAAACACTCCGCAATCAATTCTGAACGTTCAGGACCATCTGAAGTATAGTCCCGAAACAGCTTGGAAAATCCCTTTTTTGGCGTCAGAATCTGTTTGTAATCAAGAAGAAAGGTATTCACTCTATTATTTTTGCAGGTTCCATTGTTTAAGCGCGCCGAGAAATCCATGTGCTGTCAGATCACACGAAAGCGGGGTAATCGCTACATAATTCTGTCGCACGGCAAATTCATCCTTACTGATATCTTTATCGAGCAGCTTCAGCGTACCGCTCATCCAGTAGTAAGGGTTGTTGAACATATCATGTCGTTCAATGGCATCCTCTTCCCAGCGTGAACGTCCCTGTTCCGTAATCACAATCCCGCTGATCTCGGATTCCGGCACATTGGGGATATTGACTGAAAGAATTGTATCCGCCGGAAGACCTTCGAGAAGCACTTTTCTCGCAAGTTTTCGAGCAAACTTTGCGGCATAGGTAAAGTCGGCATGTTCATAGGTTGTCAGAGAAAACGCCAGCGAATTGATTCCCTGAATAGACCCCTCAAGAGCCGCAGCAACAGTGCCCGAGTATAACGTATTTGTCGCCGTGTTGCTGCCATAGTTGATGCCTGACACAATAAGATCAGGTTTAGAGGGCAGAATATGGCTAAGCGCCACCTTGATGCAGTCTACAGGGGTTCCTGAAACGGTATAGCCGAAAAAATGATTGTTTTTTATAAACTTTTTAATTCTCAGCGGCTCGCCCAGTGTCATGGCATGGCTCATTCCGCTGTGCGGCTCTGCAGGTGCGACGACAGTAACCCGGCCTAATTTCTTCATTGCAGCCGCAAGAGCATGAATACCTTCGCCTTCAATGCCGTCATCATTACAGACCAGTATGTGAGGTTTCTGCACGGTATTCATACGTATTGCTGTTCCCTGATCAAGAGGATGGTTCTGTTTCAATGTTTTCAAGGTGCGTAATAATACAAAAAAGTTCTGCTCAAAAGTTATGGCCGAGGCTGAAATAAAAGATGGTATCTGAAAATCCAAGTGATGAGGAATTTGGATTTGTTGCGTTTTTAAGAAAAGCGAAAGCTTTTGAAACGGTGAACCTTGCCGGACCGAGAGGTGTTTGCCATATCAGACTGGTGCCGGCACCGTGAATAAGTTGGCCGAAAGAGATTTCATCCCTGTCATCCCAGGCATTCCCGACATTGTAGTGGAGTACAATCGACGTTGGAAACAGCAGTTCGAACGAAGGCTTATAGCGAAGATGTACTCCAACTGCAGCAATCTCGTTGCCAGGAAGGTCATTTTCTTTAAGCCCGATGAATTGCTGACTGTAACTGGTTCCTGGTCCTCCTAAGAAAAATTTTTCCGAGAGCGGCACGCTGATGTTGCTGATGCCGAATAGTCCGGATAGCTGCAAGTTTGTTTTGGTCCCAAGGGGAATATTTTCTTCGTGCCTGCCTGACAGCTGCCAGAACACATCCTGAACCTTCAACGATTCCGAAGAACTTGAATATCTGAAGTTCGTATAGCTGCCGTAAGTCGGAATCAGTGGATCATCTCTCGAATCAAGAGTAAACTGTGAGCCTATGGAAAGCATAGTAATATTTGCTGTCGACAGTGCTCCTCCATTCACATGCTCGGCATAGGAGAGAGAATTCTGGTAGGTCATATCAACAATAAACTGGCCGTTTTTATTGATCCTTGTTCCAAACCCTGAGTTTATTCCATATCTCTGTATTCCGTAGGTGTAAGATCCACTGGAATGCGAAGAGAAAAGTGCTCTGGAAAAGTTTATATCGCGGTTATCAAAGAGATGCTCGTCATAAAAAATTCTTGATGACATGGTAAGGTGCGATGAGCTTATACGCGGGATGTTAAACTCAAAGTTCACCGAGCTGTTTCTTTTTCCTTCAATTACCCAACCGCCGATTGAGCTTGTTGTGCCTCCGAGATTTTCGTTTCTGAAGTCAAGGAGAAACTGGGCATTGTTTGTTTCATCATAACGCAGTCCAAGCCTGAGTACAGAGGGCGGCTTTTCTTCAAGAGAAAACTTGAGCAGGGTATTGCGGCTGGTATCAGATACCGCCGAGAGTGAAACGCCGTTAAATGACCCGGTATCGTAAAGGTTATCGACCGACTCTTCAGCTTTCCTTGAACTCAGCGCCTTTGTCGTGTCAACTTTTATTTCCCGTTTTATGGATGTGATTCCGGTGATGTTCTTGTTCTGATGAATTTCAATACCATCCGGTTTTCCTGAAGAGACCTTTACCTCCAGTATGCCTCCGCTGAATGAAGAGCTTTCTATGGTGACAAGACTGAACCCTTTGCTCCTGTATTTGTTTATCAGTGCTTCCAAAGCCTTTGTACCTGATGCGTTGGTATAGAGTACGCCCTTTACCTGCTTGAAACATGATTCTATCTCTTCCGTGGTAAGCGCATCGGCGGGCCCTCCCGTGAGGGTTATTCTGTTAATTCTGGGAAGCGGGTCAAGGTGAAACGTAACTCTCCTGTTGCGGTTGTCCAGTTCAGCATACACCCTTGTAAAGAGATCTGTTGCTAAAAGGTTGTGCAGGGTTTTTACCGGCTCGGCGGCATTTCTGACCATTCCCGAAACAATCAGGTAGTGCTCCTTGAATTCAGTGCTCTCACTGGAAAACTGAATTGTTTTTGAATACCGGCGTATATCGGCGCTGCGGGGAGGCTCATTTTCAAGACTCTGTTTTATGGTTTCAGCAAGAACTTTCCCTTTTGTATAACCACTCTCAATGAGAGTGGTTATATCAGAAAAATCGGTAGCCTTATGGTCATTGAGATCAGGAGTAATGATCATATCTGCTTTGGCAAGCTGGGCAGGATATTGAATTTTTGTCAGAATGGTCATGGTCTGATCAGCAGTTTTCCAGGGCAGATCAAGTTCTCCACCGGTTTTATACATGCTGCCATGGGTATCGACCGCAATTTTATAGTGTGCGTTGAACCTCTCAAGTTCATCGAGAGGCAGATTCGCAACAAGCCCCCCATCAACAAGTTCATACCCGTCACGTATGACCGGTTCAAAAAGAATCGGCAGGGTACTGCTTGCCCGCATTGCCTCAGACAGGGAGCCTGAACTGAGAGTGATCCGCTTGCCGGATACCAGATCAGTCGCTACCGCCCTGAAATTGATTGGCAGAGAGGAGAAATCGCCTGTATTCTTGTAAATACTGTTCAGAGTCAGAAAATCGAGAGTTTTGGTTATTTTTTGAGCCGAATTAAGCGATTTCGGCATAAGCAGTTTCAGCTTTTCGAATCTGAGCGCAATGGTTGCCCGGTCGCGGACTCGCTGCTGTTCCAGAAAAATATTTGATCGGGAATAATCATCAGTAAAAGAAGTAATTGATTGCCAGGGAAGGGAGTGGGCAATTTCTTCAAGGTTCTGAGGGCTGTATCCGCAACTGTAAAGCCCTCCGATAATGGCGCCTATGCTTGTGCCTGCAATAAAATCAACAGGAACGCCTTTTTCATCAAGAGCCTTGATGACGCCTATCTGTGAAAGACCGTTTGCACCTCCGCCGGAGAGGGCAAGACCAACGCTCTTTCTTGCCGGCCTCATATAGGGGCGCAGGGCGAAACGATGCTGTGGAAGTTCAAGTGTGTCGGGATAGACGATTGTCGAGGCAGCGGCAACTGGAGGAGCTGTCATATTCTGCAGAAAAGCGGCAAAGAGTGCAACTATATAAAAAAGTATTCTTACGTTCAACAATGGTTTCGCTCCTGGTTCAAAATCATGTGACAAGAGGCCTGTACAGGCTGTTTTTGAGTTCTCATGCGGACTTTATATCTTGAACTTTAATGTATAACCTTTACTTCTAATTGTGAAAATGGCTTGGTTTAAACGGGTAAACCCCTCAATACGTCCGACAGACAAGCGTGATATGCCGGAAGGGTTGTGGTGGAAATGTGACGAGTGCGGAGCGATGCTTCATAAAAAACAGCTTGAAGATAATTTTTTTACCTGTTCGAAGTGCGATCACCATTTCAGGATATCTCCCTATAAATATTTTTCGCTTCTCTTTGATGACGAGAAGTATTCCGAGTTTGATGACCAATTGCGGGCAGCAGACCCCCTTGGTTTTACTGATACCAAAAAATATCCTGACAGGGTTTATGATACTATAGAAAAAAGCGGTAAAACTGAAGCCTGCCGCAATGCTCATGGAGAGAGTGGCGGGCAGCCCCTTGTCATTTCAGCAATGGATTTCGGCTTTATCGGCGGTTCCATGGGATCGGTCGTTGGCGAAAAAATTGCCCGTGCAGTCGACAAGTCGCTTGAGCTTAATGCTCCACTCCTGGTAATTTCCCAGTCCGGAGGAGCCCGAATGATGGAAGGCGCATTCAGTCTCATGCAGATGGCTAAAACGGCAGCCCGTCTTACCCGTCTCAGTGAAAGAAAACTGCCATATATATCTCTTCTGACCGACCCTACCATGGGAGGCATCAGCGCATCTTTTGCCATGCTTGGTGATCTCAATATCAGCGAACCTAAAGCTCTTATTGGTTTTGCCGGTCCCCGGGTGATCAGGGACACCATCAAAAGGGATCTGCCCGAAGGTTTTCAGCGCGCCGAATTCCTGTTCGATCATGGCTTTCTTGATCGTATCATTCATCGCAGGGATCTTAAAACCGAGCTGGTCAGTCTCCTCGGTATGCTGAAAGTCTAGAGCCAGCCGAGTGCTGCGGCAGTAACAGGGAACTGTGCCATGAATATCTTTTTGATTTCGATGGCAATTTCCCTGTGTTCCTGTTGTGTGCTCTTGTCAGTCCGTACCTCCAGATAGTGTATCCAGCTTCTTACAGACCCCTTCATATAGAGTTTTGTCCGGGTACCCAGGGGCAGCAGTGCTCTAGCGCACTCCTTGGCAATTCCCTTTTCAAGAGCGCTGTTGTATTGTTCAAGCGCAAGCCCGGCAACACGCTCCTGTGCTTCGTCAAACCATTTTTTTGTCGATTCGTCAAGATCGTCCAGAGAGTTCTGCCTGTTTTTGCTGTCCTGTCGTCTTGGCTGGTATCGTTCAATTTCCTGCACTTCAGCGTACCGTTGAGAAAACTCCTGGAACTGAAAGCTTCTATGCCTGAGAATCTGTGGAGAGATAGCTCGTGACGTCACAATTTCAACGCTCATATCCACCATTTCAAACACGCTCCAGTGTTTATGCTTTATACAATAAGCGAGCAGCTTCTCATAATCAGGAGTTTCCTGGTGAGGGCTCGATACTCTGGCGCAGTAGGCGATAAGTCCTTCAGGACTGAGTGGCTGGTTTTCAACCTGGATAAGCGGAGCTGTGACGGCAATGAGGCGAACCTGCATGTTCCTCTGTATTTTATCATTGATTTTACAAAGAGTGAAATTTAATTCCATTTTGGTCAAAACCATCCTTTTTTGCTAATTGGAACCGGATTTCTTGATTTGTTGTTATCACTACGTATTTTAACTCTTTCTATCCGGAAATTTGCAAGTCGGCTATAAGAGTAAGGGTAATTCCGTTCCGGTCTGATTTTCATAAAGGTTTTCAAACTTCAAACGAAAGGGCAGTTATGGCAAATATTAATTTTGGTTTTGAGCATCATGCCAAAAAAATGTATTCGGGAGCTATAGAAGAGAGTATTACCAACTCCCTTGTTCCCATGGTTATAGAGACATCAGGACGTGGAGAGAGAGCCTTTGATATTTTTTCAAGGCTGTTGCGTGAACGTATTATTTTTCTAGGCAGCGGCATTGACGAACATGTCGCAGGACTGATTATGGCCCAGCTTATTTTTCTCGAATCAGAGGATCCTGAACGCGATATCTATATCTATGTGAACTCACCAGGTGGAAGCGTATCGGCAGGCCTTGGGATTTACGATACCATTCAGTATATCCGTCCCGATGTTTCAACAGTCTGTGTCGGCATGGCAGCAAGCATGGGCGCATTTCTCCTTGCAAGCGGAGCAAAAGGCAAGAGAGCGTCGCTTCCGCACTCGAGGATTATGATTCACCAGCCATCAGGCGGTGCGCATGGACAGGAAACCGATATCATTATTCAGGCGCGTGAAATTGAAAAAATCCGCCACCTGCTTGATGAGCTGCTTGCCCGCCATACCGGTAAGGACGTAACGCAGATCAGGGAGGATTCAGAAAGGGATCGCTGGATGAATGCACAGGAAGCACTCGATTATGGTCTTATTGACTCAATTTTCGAGAAACGTCCAATGCCGGAAAAGAAAGACTGATCCGGCCTATCCGTTTATTCACATTTTTACTTATCAGCAGTAACCGATTTTTTTATCATGAGCGATCCCGAGGCATCTTTCAATCTGGAAAAAACCTATAACCATCACGATGTAGAAGACCGCTGGAGAAGTTCGCACTGGGAGGCACTCGGCAGTTTCCATGCCGAAAGCTCACGTGTTCTTGAGAACGGAAAAACTCCCTATACCGTTCTTATGCCTCCTCCCAATGTTACGGGAAGCCTTACACTCGGTCATGTACTGAATCATACGCTGCAGGATATTTTTATTCGTTACAATCGAATGACGGGCCATGAAGCCCTGTGGCTTCCCGGGACCGATCATGCCGGGATAGCGACCCAGACGGTTGTTGAGAGAAAACTTAAAAAAGAGGGGATAACCCGCCACGACCTCGGGCGAAAAGAGTTTCTCAACCATGTCTGGCAGTGGAGGGATGAGTACGGCGGTCTCATTCTCAAGCAGCTTCGTCGCCTCGGCATTTCATGCGACTGGCGACGTAACCTCTTCACTATGGATGAAGGGGCGTCACAAGCTGTTATCAACTCTTTTATCACGCTCTATCGTGACGGACTGATTTACCGTGGCACCCGCATCATTAACTGGTGCCCGGTTTCACAGACGGCGCTTTCCGATGAAGAGGTTATCATGAAACCCCGTCGTGATAACCTTGTTTATGTCCAGTATGCTCTTGTCCGCCATCCCGGACGATTCATTACCATTGCGACCGTCAGACCCGAAACCATTCTTGGTGATGTGGCCATTGCTGTCAACCCACGCGATCCCCGATACCTTGATCTGGTCGGTGAACTTGCCATAGTGCCGGTTGCAGGACGCCATATCCCGATCATTGCGGACGATTATGTCGATATTGACTTCGGTACCGGTGCATTGAAAATAACCCCGGCACACGATGCAAACGATTATGAAGTCGGCAAGCGCCACAATCTTCAGGCAATATCGGTTGTAGGCAAAGACGGAAGAATGACCGATGAGTACGGCTATACCGGTATGGACCGGTTTGATGCGCGGACAAAAATTCTCAAGGACCTCGAAGAGCTGGGAAACCTGGTCCGGGTCGAAGAGTACGAACACAATGTAGGGTATTCCGAAAGGGCGGATGTCGTTGTTGAGCCATACCTTTCCGAGCAGTGGTTTGTCAAAATGTCGCCTCTGGCTGAGCGCGCGCTTGAAGTTGTCAATGCCGGAGAAATCCGGCTTCATCCCCCGCACTGGATCAACACCTACCGCCATTGGATGGGAAATATCAAGGACTGGTGCATCTCTCGCCAGCTCTGGTGGGGGCACCGTATTCCTGCCTGGTACGACACAGAAGGGAAGGTCTGGGTTGCAGCCTCTTACGAAGAAGCGTGCCATCTTGCCGGTACCGACAAGCTTGTCCAGGATGATGATGTGCTCGATACCTGGTTCTCCTCCTGGCTATGGCCGCTTACAACGCTTGGATGGACTGATACCAAAAGCGACAATGATAACCTGAGAGCTTTTTATCCAACCGATACGCTGGTAACCGGACCGGACATCATTTTTTTCTGGGTTGCCAGAATGATTATGGCGGGGCTCTATTTCAAAGGAGAGGTCCCGTTCCGTGACGTTTATTTTACCAGCATCATCCGTGACATGAAAGGCCGGAAACTTTCGAAGTCCCTCGGCAACTCCCCCGATCCAATCAAGGTCATGGACACCTATGGGACTGATGCCCTTCGCTTCACCATCATCTATATTGCTCCCCTGGGTCAGGATGTGCTGTTCGGTGAGGAAAAGTGTGAACTCGGCCGGAATTTTGCCACAAAAATATGGAATGCCTCACGTCTTGTTTTTATGCAGCGCGAGAAGTATTTCGCCGATCATAAAGAGTTCGCAGCTGTTTATCAGGATTTTGATCCGCGTTCAGGGGGTTTTGATCTGACCGGGCAGTGGCTTCTGGCAGGATATCACGACATGCTCGACCGCTATCATACAGCGTTCACTCAGTTCAAGGTTAATGATATTGTCCGGTTGCTCTACGACTTCTTCTGGGGCGATTACTGCGGCTGGTACCTTGAAGCGCTCAAAGTCCAGCTCTCCGGAGATGTTACGCAAGAGGAATCCCAGCACGCGGTTTGTCTTGCTGTTCATGTTCTTGAGGGTTTCCTCAAGGCATTGCATCCGGTCATGCCTTTTATTACAGACGAGATATGGCATCAGATTCTTCAGCGTTCCGCAGTTGAGAGTATTGCTCTTTCGCCGATGCCCCTTTCCGATCCCGAGTTCCGCCATTTAGATGTTCAAGGGTTTACCCTGATTCAAAAACTGATTACCGAAATCCGGAGTCTTCGCTCATTGTTCGGTGTTCCGCACAACAGCGAAGCGGAAGTTCTTCTCTGGCCTTCCAGCGACGTCGATCGCCGGATATTTGAGTCTAATCTTCCGCTTATTGCTGCGCTTGGCCAATCTATTCCAAAGCTGATGGCAGATGGAGAGAAGCCACGGCATGCCGCCGGATCTGTCGTTGAGGGTAATGAACTATTTGTGATGCTTGAGGGGTTAATATCGTTTGACAAGGAGCGTGAACGACTCCAGAAAGAGATTAACAATATCTCTGCCTATGTCAGTTCGGTCCGTAAAAAACTATCAAACTCAGGTTTTGTCGACAATGCTCCAGCGGAAGTAATTGATAAAGAGCGTGAAAAACTCAAGGAAGCTGAGGATAATCTTGCAAAACTGAACAGCAACTTAACTGTGCTCAATGATTGAGGATGGGTTGGATTTGTAAACTATTTTTATATTGCTCTTCGTATTGAGAGAGAATAAAAAAATCGTTTTTTTAGATTTAGTCACCCTGAAATGATATTTTGTGGTTTTTTCAGTATCACGTCAGCCATCAGGACAGGTTTAAATCGCTGAAGTTCGCAAGGGAGAAGAGAGTATGAGGCAGCTTAAAATAAGCAAACAGATAACAAATCGCGAGAGCCTTTCTCTCGATCGTTACCTGCAGGAAATAGGAAAATATGATTTATTGACAGCCGAAGATGAGGTCAAATTGACCAAGGCAATCAAAGAGGGCTTTGATATGCCGGTTGATACGACCGAATACAAAAGGGCTAAGCGTGCGCTTGATAAATTGATTAAAGGAAATTTACGTTTTGTTGTTTCTGTTGCCAAGCAGTATCAGAACCAGGGGCTTACCCTTGGCGATCTGATCAACGAAGGCAATCTTGGTCTGATCAAGGCGGCAAAGCGTTTTGATGAAACGAGGGGATTCAAGTTCATATCCTATGCGGTATGGTGGATTCGCCAGTCGATTCTTCAAGCGTTGGCTGAGCAGTCGAGAATCGTAAGGCTTCCCCTCAACAGGGTGGGTACTCTTAATAAGATCAGCAAGGCATACAGCCAGCTTGAGCAGGAATTTGAACGTGATCCCAACACACGGGAACTTGCGACCCTTCTCGAGATGGATTCACAGGATGTCGCCGATACTCTTAAAATTGCAGGAAGGCATGTTTCGGTTGATGCGCCATTTGCCCAGGGTGACGATAACCGTCTGCTCGATGTTCTGCAGAATGATGGCCATTTACCAGATTATGGCCTCAACCGCGACTCTTTAACGCTTGAAGTTGAGCGCTCTCTTTCTGTTCTTGCCCCGAGAGAGGCTGACGTTATCAAGTCCTACTTCGGCATCGGCATGGACAACCCGCTGACTCTTGAGGAGATTGGAGAGAAATTCAAGCTGACCAGAGAGCGTGTCCGGCAGATAAAGGAAAAAGCAATACGCCGCTTAAGGCAGTCCGCCTATAGCAAAATTCTCAAGGAGTACATCGGAGGCTGATTGATTCAGTCACTATATCCGGTTTCGAGGGTATTCAGAGTGGGGGAGTTCAGGCTGAATCGATCTAGCCTGAACTCCTTTCCTTGTTTTATGCCTGCCTGATCAGGATTGTATTGAAAGTTTTACCGGATATCCCTCTTTCAGCCCTAGCTTCTCTGCTGCACTGCCGTTTCTCACAGCAATCTCTATCATGCCGCTGCTCCCCGTATAGGCAAGCATTTGTTGATCCGGCACATCACTATAGGTAGTGACAACCGGAATCCGGTTACCGTTGTCCAACCCTACCATCCAGTGCTTTTCGGTATCAAACAGTGTTGAGTCAAGAGAGGTAACCAGATTGCCGAAATGATCGGTATAAATGACGCTTCCATCCCATGACTCCCCCTGATCACAGCTGTTGCACTGCGGCATTGTAATTGTTATGCAATCTCTCAGGTCAATGGCGTTGCCAAGCTCTTGCAGTGAACCGCCGTTTGCAAGATGCGCAGCTGCGGGCGAAAAAACATCCCGGCCATGAAAGGTTGAACTTTGGCAAGGGAGCATGTATTGCTGCTCTGTGATGGATACACAGCGCGTTATATTCCGGGTTTGAAAAACAGCAGTGAGCAGCCCGTTATCCGGAGCAAGAAAGGTTTGTTTGTCGGTTTCCACAGCGATTGCCTGGCGTGTCGATCCTACTCCCGGATCGACAACAGAGAGAATAATTGATCTTTCCGGCAAAAAAGGCACCGACTTGCCAAGAAAGAAAGCGCCTTGTACAATGTTCTGAGGTGAGATGGAGTGAGTAAGGTCAATAATCTGAACAAAAGGCGCACGTGAAAGGATGACTCCTTTCATCTGGCCGACGTAGGTGTCATGCACTCCGAAATCAGTCATCAAAACAATAGTCCGCGGGGATTCTCTATGCATCTACTCTCTTAATCTATTGCGGTTTTATAAATCGTATACCCGATACCAAGAAAGAGAATATTCGGCAGCCATGCGGCCAGCATAGGGTTTATAATTCCCTGATATCCTGCGATCGCAATGGTTTTCTGCAGCGCGAGAAAGAGAAACCCTATGAACAGAGTGATACTTATTTCAGAGGCAAGCCCTCCACGCTTCTTTTTAGCCGACAACGGAACACCGATCAGAATAATAATGATAGAGGCGAATGGTAAGGCGATCTTTGAATGCAGCTTGACCATGGATCGTTCCAGCCCTGAAAATCCTGCCTTTTCTTTGTCTACAAGATAGTTGTAATGCCGGACGATGTTCATTTCATCCGGTTGCAGATTAAGTTCATCAAGCGATTGCGGTGTCAGGCTGAGCTTTATCGGTTCCTGGGCTGCTTTTTTCAGCTGTTCACTGTTTCCGGTAAAAAAACGCGTTGAAGTATTCTGCATGATCCACTCTCCGCTTGAGGCATCATAGTGCATTGACTCAGCATCTGTTCGCATTCTGAGTTGAGAGCCGTTGAATTCCTCTACGGAAACCTCACTGGCGTTTAACCGGGCAGCATCAAAATCTTTTATCGACACGATACGGTTGCCAGATTCAAGAATATGCAGAGTCTCTTTTTTCTGGGGAAGGTCAGAATTCTTCTGTAAATGTTCCTCAAAGGTATTAATGCTAGTAAATGCTTCAGGCGCCAACCAGCAGGCATTAAAAAGATTCAGGCAGCAGATAATAACTCCTCCTGTCACAAAAGGTATCAGCAGCTGGCGCATACTGACCCCTGCAGATCGAATGGCAGGAAGTTCGCTTGAAGCAGAGAGTTTTCCCGCCACAAGTATGGATGAGAGCAGCACACCTACAGGAGATGTTACCAGCAGGGTGGAAGGAATTGAAAGAAGGTAATATCGGGCAATCTCCATAAAGCCGAGATTCCTGTCCATGAACTTATCAAGTTTCTCAACCATATTGATAAGCATGAACAGGACGACAAAAGCTGCGCATGTAAAGAGAAATGTCTTTGCAAACTGCCTGAATATGTAACGATTGAGAATCTTCATGGAATTCTATCAGTAATAACCCTCATTCCTGCAAACTTCAGGCACGTTTCGATCCGCTAATTTAATAACCGAAAATTTCGTTAAGCGACAGCTCCTTTATAGTTCCGTATTTTCGGAGAGTCTCCATATCAAGATTCTCTTTTTTCCCAAGCACCAGCATGACATGTTTTTTGTTGTTGAAATGCGCCGTGTGGAATTTTTCGATATCGCCGAGGCTCATGGTTGCAACGTCACGATAGATATCCTTTCTGATATCATAGCTGTGTCCCAGCCTTACAGCCTCTTCATAATTAAAAAGAACCTCGGTTCTGGTCAGCCGTTCAGTGGATATCTTCTGCAGAATGCCGGTTTGTGCCGAAGCAAACAATTCAGGCGACTTCGGCAGTTCATTCATCAGTGTGTTGATGCCATCAAGCGCTTCGGGCAGCTTGTCTGCCTGAGTGCCGATATAACTGACAATATAGTTGAACTCTTTTTGCTGTTTAGGCGCTTTAAAGACAGAAAACACAGAATAAGCAAGCGCTTTTGCCTCTCGGAGCTCCTGGAAAACCACTGACGACATTCCTCCGCCGTAATATTCGTTGAAGAGGGTCACCAGAGGTACCATTGCAGGATCGTATTGATCGTCCTTTGTCAACAGAAGCACTTCAGCCTGGGTCATGTCGTAATCAGCCACATAGACAAGATTCTCGTCCTGTTCAAGATCTTTGTAGGGGTCGGACGATGGTACCGTCTTGAATGATTCAGGGTAGTGCCTGACCGAGCGCAGTTCACTAAGCACCATACTGGAAGTGGCAGGTCCGTAGTAGAGTACCCGATGGCTGTAATGAAGCAGCTTCTGAATTTCTTCCAGCAACTCCTTCGAGCTTATCTTTTCGAGCTCCTCATTGCTGAGGACGTTGGTGAAAGGTGAAACGGGGCCATACTTGCCGTAATTGGCCATCGCTTCAAAGAGTATCTTCTTTTTGGAAAGTTTGTCATCGTCCCGCTCTTTCAGTATTCCTGCTTTCAGATTTTCAAGCGCTGTCTCATCAGGTCGGGTGTCAACAAGAAGATTTTCAAGCAATCGAATGGCGGTTGCAGCGTTTTTCTCAAGTCCTGACAGCTTGAGGTAAACATAATGATCGGAAGTAAAGGCAGAAAAGCTTGCACCGATTTTATAGAGTTCTCCGTTGAATTCCGGAGGCGTGAGGGCAGAGGTTCCAAGATAGGAGAGATAGTCAAGTGCCAGCTCTATGTTTTTGCTGTTATTTTTTCCGATATCAAACACATAGTAGAGAGAGAAAAGCTCGTTTTCGCGGTTTTGCAGATAGTGCAGTCTGATACTCGCATTGATATCAAAAAACTCGATATCCTTGGTATAGTCAAGAAAGCAAGGCTCGGTCTTTTCTGATTTCTGGGCCAGAAGTTTTTCGGCAAACGGTGACGAGGTATTCCGGTTCACCGTGAGAGGAGTGATCAGTGGCTTCTGGATTTTCGTTTCACTCACAGGTACGCCGTGTTCCTTGTAGACGCCCACATAATTTGCGTTGTAGTGCTTCCGGGCAAACGTTACAAGATCATCTTTTGTGATCTTCTGCAGACGTTCCAGCTGACTGACATGTTCCGGCCAGGCCATACCCCAGATAAACGAATCAACATAGGCCTCTACACGCCCCTTGTTGTTTTCATAGAGTTTAAGCTGTTCAATTTTAAGATCATTGATTGCAGCTTCAAGCAGCCAATCGGTAAATTTGCCCTCTTTTAGCAGTTCAAGCTGGTTGAGCAGCAGCTCTTTCACCTGGTCAAGCGTTTGACCCTCTCTTGGCTTTCCGCTCAGCATATGCGCGGAGTAATCTTTCATCATCACCAGCATCGAGCCGCCATCAAGGACTTTCTGCTGCTGGTTGAGGTTAAGATCAATAAGTCCTGCAGTCTGGTTATATAAAATCTTGTCAACAAGCGTAAGGTAATCAGCATCCAGGCTGTTGACTCCATTGAACCGGAACCCGATGACCACCTCTTCTGATTCAGGTCCTGCAACCTTGATGATAGTTGGTTCCGTGATTGCATCCTCTATAGCAGGTGTAAAGAGGGGAATCTCTTTTGGCTGCAGTACCGAAAACTTATCGTCGATGAGTTGTATCGTTGCATCAGGATCAAAATCTCCGGCAATGCAGAGTGCCATGTTGTTCGGCACATAGTAGGTGTGGTAGTAGTTGAGAACATTCCTGATTGAAGGATTTTTCAAATGTTCTGCCTTGCCGATCGTGGTCTGGGTACCGTAGGTGTGTTTTTTAAAGAGGTCAGCAAACATACTTTCCCATATTTTCCTGCTGTCGCTGTCCATTGTCATGTTTTTCTCTTCATACACGGTTTCAAGTTCGGTGTGAAAAAGTCTCATGACCGGATTACGGAATCGCTCCGCTTCAATGGTGAGCCACTGGTCCAGTTTGTTCGATGGAATATCGTTGAGATAGACGGTTTGTTCAACCCAGGTATAGGCATTGGTGCCATGAGCACCGATGGAGTTCAGAAGTTTGTCATATTCGTTTGGTACGGTATAGCTGGCGGCAATATTGGAAATGCTGTCAATATCCTTGTATATCGCAGCTCTTTTATCCGCATCAGCGGTTGAACGGTATTGTTCATAGAGTTCCGAAATCTTTTCAAGCTCGGTATGTTCTTTTGCATAGTCAAGAGCGCCGATTGAATCTGTTCCTTTAAAGAGCATATGCTCAAGGTAGTGAGCAAGGCCGGTGGTCTCTGCCGGATCATTTTTACTGCCTGCCCTGACGGCGATTGATGTATATATTCTTGGCTCATCGCGGAGTGAACTCATGTAAACGGTCAGGCCGTTATCGAGTGTATAGATTCTTGTATTGAGAGGGTCTCCCGAAACTGTCTTGTATGAATAGTTCTTAACGTCGTTGAGCATGGGCCTGCATGATATTAAATGTAAAAAGAGTATCCCGATGGCAAACATCGGGATACGATGGATTCTGAACTTTCGAAAATTGCCCCGTATTTAAAAAAAACTATAATAATCGGATATAAAGCGCATAATTGCAACCTTCATTACTGACCTTTTTGCATTAATATACAGTCTGGAAGCCGAAGGAGCAGTGCTCATGTTACAACGTAACGCAAGTCGCTCTGTATTTAGCTCTCACACCGGCAGAGTTGGAAGGTAATAACCCGTGGATGTTGCGTAAGAACTAACAAATAGCTTTAATAGTTCTTTTAGGCGCAGGAGAGAAGAACATGAAATACTATCAAGAGAGGAGAGTTGTTGATGCAGGGGAACGGGAACGGAATATTCAAACTTGTAAGTCCTTACAGTCCGGCGGGAGACCAGCCGAAAGCCATTGAATCACTCACCGAAGGAGTACTTTCAGGCAATCCATACCAGACACTGCTTGGTGTTACCGGTTCCGGTAAAACATTCACCATTTCAAACGTCATTGCCCAGGTCAATAAGCCTGTGCTGGTGATGAGCCATAACAAGACCCTTGCCGCACAGCTCTACGGCGAGCTCAAGCAGTTTTTTCCCGATAATGCTGTTGAGTATTTTATCAGCTACTACGACTTTTATCAGCCTGAAGCCTACCTTCCAGCGCTTGACAAGTATATAGCCAAAGACCTTCGCATAAACGACGAGATAGAACGCCTGCGTCTCAAAACCACCAGTGCATTGCTCAGTGGCAGGAAGGATGTTATTGTTGTCAGTTCTGTCAGTTGCATTTATGGTCTTGGCTCACCTGAAGACTGGAAAGCCCAGATTATTGAACTGCGTTCCGGAATGGAAAAAGATCGGGATGCTTTTCTGAAAGAGCTGATAGCCCTTCACTATATCCGTGACGATGTCCAGCCCACTTCGGGAAAGTTCAGGGTGAGGGGTGATATTATTGATCTTGTTCCTGCTCATGAGGAGCTTGCTCTTCGAATCGAGTTTTTCGGAAACACTATAGAGAGTCTTCAGACCTTTGAAATTAACACCGGGGAAGTGCTTGGGGTCGAAGACTATGCGTTTATCTATCCGGCCCGGCAGTTTGTCGCTGATGAGGAGAAGCTCGGTGACGCCATGCTGGCAATTGAAAACGAGCTCGCAGGCCGGTTGAATTTTTATCGCGATGAAAACCGCTTTCTTGAGGCCCGCAGGATTGAGGAGCGGACCCGTTATGATCTTGAAATGATCAAGGAGCTCGGCTACTGTTCCGGGATTGAAAATTATTCAAGGCATCTTTCCGGACGCAAAGAAGGGGAGCGGCCTTACTGCCTCCTTGATTATTTCCCTTCGGATTATCTTGTTGTCATTGATGAATCCCATGTAACGCTGCCTCAGATACGCGGCATGTACGGTGGCGACCGCTCCCGGAAAACCATTCTTGTTGAGCACGGGTTCAGGCTTCCTTCAGCGCTCGATAATCGTCCGCTTCGTTTTGAGGAGTTTGAGGAGATGGTATCGCAGGTTATCTGCGTCAGTGCCACTCCCGCCGAGCATGAACTGATGCGTTCAGGTGGAGTGGTGGTTGAACAGCTTGTCCGTCCTACAGGTCTGCTTGACCCTCCGGTGGAAGTTCGTCCAGTCGCGGGACAGATTGATAATCTGCTTGCAGAAATCCGTAAACATACAGCCAGAGGCCATAAGGCTCTGGTCATGACTTTGACGAAAAGAATGGCTGAGGATCTGCACGACTTTTTCAGGAAGACGGGCATACGCTCGCGCTACCTGCATTCGGAGATCAAGAGTCTGGAGCGTATACAGATTCTCAGAGAGCTGAGGGTTGGAGATATCGATGTGCTTGTGGGGGTTAACCTCCTTCGTGAAGGGCTTGATCTTCCTGAAGTATCGCTAGTGGCTATTCTTGATGCCGATAAGGAGGGCTTTTTGCGCAACACCCGTTCGCTTATGCAGATTGCCGGCAGGGCGGCCCGTAATGTTGAGGGCTTTGTTGTGCTCTATGCCGATGTTCTGACGCGCTCCATACGTGAAGTGCTTGATGAAACTGCAAGGCGTCGTGCGATTCAGCATCGCTATAACGAAGACCATGGCATTACTCCGCAGTCAATTATAAAATCGATTGATCAGGTTCTTGATACCACGAGTGTAGCTGATGCCGAGGAGCGCTATCGCAGAAAGCGGTTTGGGCTTGTGGCAAAGCCTGAAAGGCTGCTGTCGGGTCTCATTGAGACGCTGACGCCTCAGGAAACTTATGCCATGGCGGCCGAACTCCGGATTGAAATGCAGGAAGCTGCTGTGCAGATGGAGTACGAAAAAGCTGCTTATCTCCGAGACGAGATTTCAAAGCTTGAACAGGTTATAAAACGCATGCCGACTGAGGGATAGCCTCCATTAAGGTTTATGCCGGCGAAGAAATAACATAATGGCAATACAGGTAGGGCCGTATTCTGGTTGTGGTTGTATCTAACTTTGGAGAAAGTTTGTAAATTGACTGACGTATATTATCCTCAGTGTTGCGGAACATCTCTCTGAAATTAATTTTGTTTTCATGGCTATCAGTGCGTTACCTGAGTCCCTTCAGTCCGGCTATGAAATTCATGAGTGGAGGCATGCTTCTGCCATTCTTGCTCTTGATTTTCCTGATGAATTAGCAGACATCTGTGATGTGTTGGGTCACTTTCGTCTTTGTAAGACTTTTTTAACAAGTCCAGGTGGGCGTAAATCTCAGGTTTCTCAGGGGATTGACTCTGCATTTTATACCAAAGGATGGGTGGAGAAAAAGTTTGACACAGCTTTTGTCGTTGATAATACCTCTATCGCAAGCCCTACTCATGCGGTTGACTGTTATAAGAACAAAGTGGCGTTGGAAATTGAATGGAATAATAAAGACCCGTTTTTTGATCGGGATTTAAACAACTTCAGATTACTGTTTGAACTTCGAGTAATTTCTGTTGGAGTTATTGTGACGAGGTGTGATTCATTGCAAGATATTTTTGATCGACTGGACAGGGGAAGCTCTTTTGGTGCATCAACTACGCACATGAGCAAGCTTCTGCCAAAGGTCGAGGGAGGCGGTGGTGGCGGATGCCCTGTACTTGTTTTTGGAATTAAAGATACCCTTTATGACGAGAATTGTTAATGTAACTGAGCCTACTCCCGCAGAGGACTTGCTGTTAAAGACGAGAGATCGGTACTCTACTATTCTTGCTGATCCTCCCTGGCAGTTCCAAAACCGTACGGGGAAGATGGCACCAGAGCATAAGAGGCTGTTGCGTTATCCAACTATGGAGATCAAAGAGATTATGGAGATGCCTGTTCCAAAGCTTGCGGCAGCTAAATCTCACTTGTATCTGTGGGTTCCTAATGCACTTTTAAAGGAAGGTTTGCAGGTCATGGAGGCATGGGGTTTCACATATAAGACTAACTTGGTTTGGCATAAAATCCGTAAGGATGGTGGTTCTGATGGTCGGGGAGTTGGGTTCTATTTCAGAAATGTCACTGAACTGATTTTATTCGGCGTCCGCGGTAGTATGAGGACGTTACAGCCAGGCAGAACAAAAGTTAATCTGTTCGGGACAAGGAAAAGAGAGCATTCCCGTAAACCAGACGAGGTCTATGATTTGATCGAGGAATGTTCACCTGGGCCTTACATTGAGCTTTTCGCAAGATTTAAACGGCAAGGTTGGGACCAGTGGGGTAATGAGGATGTAGAAACAAACTCATTTAATGATGTTGCATTCAGAAACGGTCATGCTGATGTTAGTGAAAACCAGCTGAGCTTTATGGAAACAGCAGGATAGAAAGGCCTGCCCGTATTCGAGGAAAACGCTCTGTGCTCTGTTTGAATTCAATTAGTTATAAGGCAAGTCGAGAGCGTCGGAAGGAATGTACTGTCTTTGCATCTATAGCCGACTTTGTCATAAAAGCGCAATTTCGTGTACTGATTTGAACACATGGTCAGACTGATCAAGCCCTAACAGCCGGAGTAATTTCCGGCTTTTTTATTGCCTGAAGCGGTCTGTTTTGTATGTTACTTAATGGTGCTTTTTTGTTGATTTGAGACTTTTTTGTAATGAAAAGTCCATAAGCTGTGTTTATATATAAAGGACTGATACTGTGTACATTATAGAATAAGTACACAGTACTGCCCCCCTTATCTTTTAACTGGTTTTTTTCGGGAGTTTGTTTGCGATGTTAGCCCAGATTGAGAAGGATCATTACGATAAACTCCACGAGATACTTGCGCTTTCCCGCCGGAATCTTAAAAACTTTGATGAATCACTGATTCAGCGGGCGTTTTTTATGTGCTATCGGGCACATGAGGGAGAAAAAAGGGCTTCTGGAGAGCCGTTTTTTTATCATCCTGTCGAAGTGGCCACCATTCTTCTCAATGAACTTCCTCTTGACGGCGTATCCGTTGCGGCTGCACTCTTGCATGATGTTATTGAGGATAGCGGCTATACCTTTGAAGATATTGTAGCTGAACTTGGTGTTGAAGTCGCTGAAATTGTTGAAGGGCTTACCAAGATTTCCGGCATCATGATCAACCGGGAGACGACCCAGGCTGAAGGCTTTCGCAAGATGCTGCTTTCTATGGTGAAGGATATTCGGGTTATTCTCATAAAATTCTGCGATCGGCTGCATAACATGAGAACGCTTGAATCTCTTCCGGAGCACCGTCGTCTGAAGATCGCTCTTGAAACAAGGGATATCTATGCTCCTCTGGCGCACCGGTTCGGTCTTGGAAAGATGAAGGTTGAGTTTGAAAACCTTGCTCTCAAATTTATTGATCCTGAGATGTATGACTTTCTGATGAAGAAGGTCCGCACGAGCAGGGGAGAGCGGGTTAACTATCTTAGTAAAATGATAACTCCGATCAAGGCTGATCTTGAAAAACAGGGCTTCAAGGTGGCTGTGGATGGTCGGGCCAAGCATCTTTTTTCGATATACAACAAGATGCGCAGCAAGAACAAGACCTTTGAGGATATCCACGATCTTTATGGTATCCGGGTTATTGTCGATACGGAGCGTATTGCCGACTGCTTTGCGGTCTATGGCTTTATTACACAGAAATATCCGCCTATTCCGCAGCATTTCAAGGACTATATCTCCATACCGAAACATAATGGATACCAGTCTCTCCATTCAGCTATCATAGGCCCTAGGGGTCACATGGTTGAGCTGCAGATCCGTACAAAGCGTATGCATGAATTTGCTGAGCTTGGAGTTGCAGCCCATTGGCGATATAAGGAAAAAATTTCTCGGGATGATGCCAACGTTGATTCTTTCCTGCGCTGGGCCAGAGAGCTGATCAAGGATGCTGATTCGGCGGCTGAATTTATGGAGGGATTCAAGCTCAATCTCTACCATGATGAGATCTACGTGTTTACTCCGAAAGGGGATATGAAAACCATGCCTGCCGGCGCGACCCCGATTGATTTTGCCTATGCGATTCATACCGAGGTTGGAAACGGCTGTATCGGCTCCAAGGTTAACGGCAAGATTGTTCGTCTGAATGCGGTGCTGAAATCCGGTGACAGGGTGGAGATCATCACTTCAAAAAACCAGAAGCCGAAATCCGACTGGCTGAAAATAGTTGTCACCCAGCGCGCAAAGCTTAAAATTCGATCTGCCATCAATGAGGAACGGCGGATTCAGATTGAAAAGGGCCGGGGCATGTGGGAAAAAATGCTTACCGGCACCAAAAAGCTTCTTACTGATAATGATATCATCCGGCAGGTTAAGCGATACGGCATTAAGACCCCTGCAGATTTTTTCAGTGCTCTTGCCAGTCAGCAGATCAACGGTGAAGAGGTCATAGAGCGTGTAACAAGCGCCCGAAAGGAAGAGCCTGCTGCAAAATCTGCCACTGACGAAGCCCGTGAAGTTGAGGATTATCTCCAGAAAGCCCGGCAGGAGCAGGAACAGGAAGGTGTGGCCTCCAAAAAGGATGAGGTTGTTATTGCCGGCATGAGCAATATTGCCTATTCCTATGCTAAATGCTGTCAGCCGGTTCCGGGTGATGATGTGATTGGATTTGTGACAACAGAGGGTGTTGTTAAAATTCACCGCAAAAACTGTGTCAATGTCAGCAATGAAAATCTTCAGAAAAGTGAGAGGGTTGTCTCTGTTTCATGGAACAGGAAGGTTGAGACCGATTTCCTTGCCGGTATAAAGATTGTCGGTGAAGATCGTATTGGCATTATCAACCAGATTACAACGGTCATCTCTAAATTTGATACCAATATCCGCAGTATTTCGCTTCACGCCCGCGATGGTATGTTTGTCGGTACGCTCATGATCTATGTCCGTAATGCCGACAAGCTGAGTTCTCTTATGGACAAGGTGAAAAAAGTTCAGGGAGTCTTTACCGTTGAGCGTCTTATAAGCTGAGCGCGTTTCGTTGCGAAACACCACCCCCTGGTTGCCAGGTTTAAAAATATTATAGCACCACTGTTCTGTAAGAAATCCGTATTCGTATATTGGTTTTTATCAACAAACCGGTCGTGTATGGCTGATCAGTAAAATATCAGGGTATAGAAGAAAAAAGCTTTGATTATCCTGTTTAAATGTTTTTTTACAGTCAGTTGTACCGCCTCTCAATCAATTTAGTATAGAGTAGTTATGAAAAAAACAGCATTATACTCCTGGCATGAACAGGCTGGAGCGAAAATTATTGACTTTGGCGGTTATCTGATGCCGGTACAGTATTCCGGAATTATTGCCGAGCATAAGGCTGTTAGAAATGCTGCCGGGTTGTTTGATGTTTCTCATATGGGAAACTTTTACATTAAAGGCAGTCGGGCCAAGGAGTTTCTCCAGTCCGTCACGACCAACGACCTTGAAAAACTCGAAGCAGGTTTTGCGCAATACAACCTGCTGCTCTATCCTCATGGAGGTATTGTTGATGATCTGATTATCTATCGTATTGATAGCGATACCTATTTTCTTATTGTCAACGCAAGCAATGCCCCAAAAGACTTCGCCTGGCTGCAGCAGCATATCACTGCTTTTGAAGGAGTTACCCTCGAAGATCATACCGACAGGCTTTCATTGATTGCTCTTCAGGGGCCTGTTGCTCTCGATATTCTCAAGATCGTTTTCCCCTCTCTGGCAATAGACTCGCTTGGCTCATTTCAGTTCTGTAACGCCTCATTTCAGGGTTCCGATCTCATAATTGCCAGAACCGGCTATACTGGTGAAAAGGGTGTGGAAATCTGTCTGCCGAATGAGATTGCGCTGCCCTTATGGCAGGCCCTTGTTGATGCGGGCCAGAAGTCTGGTATTCAGCCCATAGGGCTTGGAGCGCGTGATACTCTCCGTCTTGAGATGGGCTACTCTCTCTATGGTCATGAGATTGATCAGGACACAAACCCGCTTGAGGCAAGGCTGAAATGGGTTGTGAAAATGAAGAAAGGACATTTTATCGGTAAAGAGGCATGCCAGCAGGTTGAGGAAAATCTGACGCGTGGAGTTGCCGGCTTCAGCCTTGATGGCAGGGTTCTTCCCCGCCAGGGTTTCAAGGTGTATAATACCGACCGGCAGGAAATTGGCTGGGTGTGCAGTGGTACGCTTTCACCAACGCTTCAGGAACCGATCGGTACCTGCAATATCGTGCACGAATATATAACTCCTGGAACAGCCATTCTGGTTGAGGTACGAGGGACTTTGCATACCGGAGTGATCAGGGCTCTTCCTTTTGTTACAACATCCCTAAGCTGACGGTAAAAAGGTATCAAGGAGCGATTGCACAGGTGAAAATGAAAAAAGAGAATAAAGGGGCACGAGGAAAAACTCATGACAGGGAGTCATTGAAGAGAGAGTTAACCGGCATTGTATTCATGCTGGTTTCTTTTTTGCTGATCTGCTTTCTTTTGAGTTTTCATGCTGAAGATGATGCCGGTTTTACGACTATTGCCTGGCGCGATATCTTCAGCAAGGCTGCCAGAGATGCTGCGGAGAGCATTCATAATCCTTTCGGTCCTTTAGGGGTTAAGCTCTCCTCCTTCTTTATCCGTACCTACGGCTATCCGGTTATTCTTCCCTTGACAGCCATATTCTTCTGGGGGTGGTCCCTTTTCCGGGCAAAAAGTCTTAAGCCTGCGCTGTTGTTTTTTCTCTATAGCGTGACGGTTTCAGTCGATCTTTCTTCAATGTTCGGCCTCACCTCGACTCCATTCAGTGATATTATGGCCGGCTCGATCGGCAGAATGCTGGCCGAAAAAATGAAGGTTATCGGAGAAGCCGGTGCATGGGTTATGCTCAGTGTTCTTGCTGTTGTCCTGACCATTTATATGGGACGGGGTCTTTTTCCGGATTTTCATCAGGCATTCATGGCAATAACTGATATCGTCATGAAGCCGGTCTCCTTTTTGAAGGGATGGCTTGAGAAGAGAAGTAAAAAAAAAGATGAAAACCGGAAGCTGAGAGAGGAGAAAAAACAACTATTTGCGGAAGCACATAAAGAGGTGAAGCTGGAAAAGCCTTCACCGGAATTTGCCAAGCCGGTTTTTCAGGAACCCGATCCTATTGATCTCTCCATACCGAAACAGAGCTCCACGATTCCTGGCGAGCCTGAAATGATTATTCAGGAAGCCGTTCACGAAGTCGAGGCAGATCTTGACGAACGCAGCCTTAAAGTTCGTACCAAAGACCGCGAGGCATACCGCTTTCCCTCGATCGACCTCCTTGAAAAAGTACCTGAAGATGATGGAGAGATCGATGAGCACCATCTTTCCGAAAGCAAGCGCAAACTGCTTGAAAAACTCAAGATATTCGGCATTGATGTTGAGCGGATTGCCACCACTGTAGGTCCGCGCGTGACGCTGTTTGAATTCGGGCTTGCACCTGATGTCAAGGTCAGCCGGGTCAAATCTCTCGAAAATGATCTTGCCATGGCGCTGTCGGCAAGAGGAATCCGCATTATTGCTCCTATTCCGGGCAAAAACGCAGTGGGTGTTGAAATTCCGAATGGAAAGCCGAAAACGGTGTGGCTGCGTTCAGTCCTGCAGGTCGAGAAATTCAAAAACAGCACGATGACGCTGCCGATTGTTCTCGGTAAAACCATAGCGAACGAAGTCTATATTGCCGATCTGGCTGCCATGCCGCATCTTCTCATTGCCGGTGCTACAGGAGCAGGAAAGTCTGTCTGTATCAATGTTATCATATCCAGCCTGCTCTATGCCTGCGACCCTGACAAGGTGAAGTTCGTCATGATCGATCCTAAAAGGGTTGAGCTTTTTCAGTACCAGCATCTTAAAAATCATTTTCTTGTTCGTTTTCCCGGTATTGAAGAGCAGATTATAACCGATCCCCAGAAAGCGGTCTATGCGCTGAAGTGTGTGGTAAAAGAGATGGAGTTCCGGTATGAAACTCTTGAAAAGGCGGGTGTCCGCAATATCAAGGATCTCAACCGTCGTCTCCCTGACGAGGCGCTTCCTTACATCGTCGTTGTTATTGATGAACTTGCGGATCTTATGATTACCGCCAGAAGGGAAGTTGAAGAGCCTATCACCCGGATAGCCCAGCTTGCCAGAGCGGTCGGCATTCATCTGATTGTGGCCACGCAGCGCCCTTCGGTTAATGTCATCACGGGTATTATCAAGGCTAACTTTCCTGCTCGAATTGCTTTCCAGGTGGCAAGCGGTGTCGACTCTCGCACCATTCTTGACGGTTATGGAGCCGAACAGCTGCTCGGAAGCGGCGATATGCTCTATCAGCCTTCCGATCAGCCGAAGGCGATGCGTATTCAGGGCCCTTATGTCTCTTCCGGTGAGGTTGAAGAGATCACCTCCTTTATCGGTTCACAGCAGGCGCTGAAAACCATGTATGTACTGCCGGTTCCTGATTCACTGAAAGGCAACGGCTCTCAGTCATCTGGAAGTCAGGACAATGATGACAGGGATGAAATGTTTAATGATGCAGCCCGCCTTGTTGTGCTCCATCAGCAGGCAAGTGTTTCAATGCTGCAGAGACGTTTGCGTCTGGGATTCAGCCGTGCAGGAAGGGTTATGGACCAGCTTGAATTCAACGGGATTGTCGGGGAGGCTGACGGGAGCAGACCCAGGGAAGTCCTCATTCAGGATGAAGACTCCCTGGAGCTGTTATTGAGGAACCTTGACGGATGAGTGGATTAGACCGACTCAACGCGTACAATTTCCGGATTTGCCTTTTTAATAGCCTGTTCTACTCCTGCACGCAGCGTAAGGGTGCTCATCGGGCATGATCCGCATGCACCAAGCAACTTCACATCAACAACGAAATCCTTTGAAATCCCCACCAGTTGGCAGTCTCCTCCGTCAACCTGAAGGTATGGTCGTACGGTTTCAAGTGCGGCAATAACCCTGTCATAAATCGCATCGCTTTTTGGCAGATAATCCTTACTGGTACTCATGGTATAATTGGTTTACAATGATTGAAAATGATGTTTGGTACACTGCTTGGAGACCTAATATTAAACCTCTCGGGCAAAAAAACAATATCAAAGTTATGATAGTTCCTCAGCCGTTGCAGCATTTGTTATGGAAATCATACGCGCAATCTCCTTTGATGCCCTGTTGATTGCGTTCGATGCAGCAGAATCAGGATTGCCGAGCACATAAGGCTTTCCGTTATCGCCACCCTCTCTTACAGTTCTGTCAATCGGGATTGCTCCCAGGAATTGAAGTCCATGGGTTTTGGCAAATATTTCGCCTCCATGGTGCCCGAAAATATAGTCTTTTGTTCCATCCGGAAGTTCATAATAACTCATGTTTTCCAGCAGCCCGAGTATAGGTACGTTAACTTTGCGGAACATGCTGATGGCTTTTGAAACATCAGCCAGGGCGACATCCTGTGGTGTTGTAACGATAACTGCACCGGTCAACGGAATGGTCTGGGAAATGGTGATCTGAATATCGCCGGTACCCGGAGGAAAGTCGAAAATCAGGTAATCAAGTTCTTTCCACTCAACCTCAGTGATAAACTGCTTGATGGCGGTCGAAGCCATTGGACCACGCCAGATCAGAGCGGTATCAGGTTCAACGAGGAATCCGATCGACATGAGTTTCACGCCATACTTTTCAAGCGGAACAATATTTTTCCCCGACATTTCAGGTTGTTTATTCTGAATGCCGAACATGGTTGGAATGCTTGGCCCGTAAAGGTCGGCATCAACCAGGCCGACTGACGCGCCGGTTTTGGCAAGACTCACAGCAAGGTTTACCGCAAAAGTCGATTTTCCAACTCCTCCTTTTCCTGATGCAACGGCAATAATATTCTTCACCTCTTTCAACGGACGCTCATGATTGCAGTGGTGGTGTCCGCATGATGAGGTTACTTTTGAACTCATGGTAACCTCTATGCCGGCAGCATCAGGCACATCTCTTCTGATTGCGTCAATACAGGACTTTTTGATCTGCTCTTTCATCGGACATGCAGGCGTGGTAAGCACGACGGTAAACGATACATTATTGCTGCTGTCAATACCGATATCCTCTATCATTGCCAAAGTGACAAGATCTTTTTTCAGGTCAGGCTCCTGAACGGAGCTAAGCGCTTCTATGATTTGCGCTTCCGTTACTGTCGACATACTATTTATTGATTTTGTTGTTGCTATAAAAAAGACGCTCTTGTTTCAATCTCGTGCCCTATTTCTGCATAAAACGCATCGAAATCGGCACACCCTCCAGACTGAAATGTTCACGCAGTTTATTTTCAAGAAACTTTCTGAAGTTGTTCTGTACAAGCAGAGGGTCATTGCAGAAAAAAGCAAATACCGGCCATGCCGCATTGATTTGTGTCATGTACTTGATTTTCAGCTCTTTACCCGATTTTGTAGAGACATGCGTTTGTGACAGTGCCTCCTCAAGGAATTTGTTGAGAACGCTGGTGGCGATTTTGCGTGACCTGTTCTGGCTGATCTCTTTGGCGGTGTCAATTGCCCGGTACAGATTCTTTTTGGTCAGTGCAGAAATAAAGAGGACCGGAACATAAGAGAGGTTTCCCATGTTCAGTCGCAGGTTCTCCTCATAAATCTTGCTTGTTTTAGAATCTTTTTCGATCAGATCCCATTTGTTGATAAGAAGAAGCGCTCCTTTTTTCCGCTCGACTGCCATATTGATAATTTTCATATCCTGTTTTTCAATACCCGGTGCAGCATCCAGCATCACGAGTGCGACTTCACATCGTTCAATGGCTTTTTCAGTTCTCAGTGAACTGTAATACTCTATACCGGCATCAATTTTAGTTCGTTTTCTCAACCCGGCTGTGTCAATCAAAACGAAATCCTGCTGCTTCCGGCCAAAGCGGCTGTCGATAGCGTCACGCGTTGTGCCGGGGATATTCGACACAATAAGGCGGTTTGAACCAAGAAGGGCATTGACAAAACTTGATTTCCCGACATTTGGTCTTCCAACAACAGCAAGTTTGATTGCCGTGTCTTCTTCACCGGCTTTTTTTTCAAGCAAAGGCAGTGCCTCAAGAATGTCATCAAGCATATCGGCAACACCGCTGCCGTCTTTTGCGGATATAAAATAAGGCTTCGTGAACCCTGTGCTGATAAATGACTCGGCATCCAGGGTAAGTTGCGGGGTTTCAACCTTGTTGACCGCAAAAAAAAGCTGTTTGTGATTGAACGTGCGCTGCAGGAGCCTTGCAAGTTCAAGATCTTCATAAGAGAGGCCTGCGCGGGCATCGGTCAGAAATATGACAATATCAGCTTCGCGGATGGCCATCATCGTCTGCTCAAGCATCGCCATACTGATGATGTCTGCATCGGCATTGTAGCCGCCTGTATCCATCAGCTGGAACTCTTTGCCCCCCCACTCGCCTTCCGATATATGCCGGTCTCGTGTTACACCCGGTGTGCTGTCGACTATGGCGCTTTTCTGGCGCAGGATTCTGTTGAATAAGGTTGACTTGCCGACGTTCGGGCGGCCAACCAGAGCAATTAAAGGCTTCATAAGAACAAATTACAGTCTTGGTAATAAAAGTTGATCAGGACCCTCTTGGAATTCCTGACTAGATATAAGGTATAATTTGTAGAATTAAGTGGAATAATTTACATTGATGAACTTTATTTTTCGGAAAAGTCCAGTTAATCCTATAGTAACAGCATGAGCAAGACGATAAGTTTCAAAACATATTCGGCAAAGCCAGCAGAAGTTGATCGTAAGTGGTATGTCATTGATGCCGATGGTCAGGTGTTGGGCAGAATGGCTTCAGAGATTGCCAAAGTCCTGAGAGGCAAGCATAAACCGCAGTTTACCCCGCATATCGATACCGGTGATTTTATTGTGGTAACCAATGCAGCAAAGGTCGCATTGACCGGTAAAAAAGAAGATCAGAAAAGCTATTTCTCTCACTCTCAGTACCCTGGTGGCGTCAAGATTGATCATGTCAAGGACCTTCGGAAGAAAAGACCGGAACAGGTTGTCGAAAGTGCTGTATGGGGAATGTTGCCGCACAACAATCTCGGTCGCCAGCTTTTCAGAAAGCTCAAGGTATACGCAGGTTCAGAGCATCCTCATGCTTCGCAGTCTCCTGCTGAATTGAAAGTTAACTAAACAATAAAGAATTGGGAATGAAAGAGGTTATCGATACAGTTGGTCGCCGTAAAACCTCGGTGGCTCGAGCTTTTTTGACTCCGGGAAAAGGCCGGATTATTGTCAACAAGTTGCCGGTTGAAGAGTACTTTAAGGATGAATTCAAGCGTCAGCAGGCTTTAAGGCCGCTCGTGCTTACTGAAAAAGCAGAAGAGTTCGATATCAAGATCAATGTTCAGGGTGGCGGCGTCAGCGGTCAGTCCGGAGCAGTCAGTCTTGCAATTGCCCGTGCCCTTACAGAGTTTGACGAAGCGGCTCGTGCAGTCCTGAAAACTGAGAAGCTTCTCACCAGAGATCCCCGTATGGTTGAACGGAAAAAATTCGGTCGCAAAAAGGCCCGCAAACGTTTCCAGTTCTCAAAACGTTAATCCGTTTTGTCTCGTTTTATTGTATTTCTGAACACTACTTCGCATACCATGTCATTCTGATCACTGTTCAGATGAAGCTTTCCGGAAGTGTCCGGCCTTTTAGGCCGGATACCGGACAGTAGATACATGGTAGAGGAATAACTAAACAACAACAATACCGCTATGTCGAATTTTCAGTTAGAAGATCTGCTCCGCGCAGGAGTACACTTCGGTCACCTTGCACGCCGCTGGTGTCCGAAAATGAAGCCGTACATTTTCATGGAAAAGAACGGTGTTCATATTATCGATCTCCAGAAAACAGTAGTTCTCGCCGATGAGGCACTCAAGGCACTTGAGGCAATCGCTCAGACCGGCAGGGAAATCATGTTTGTCGGTACAAAAAAACAGGCGAAACATATTATTGCCGAAGAAGCAGAACGCGCAGGCATGCCTTACGTTTGTGAGCGCTGGCTCGGAGGAATGCTTACCAATTTCCAGACCATTCGCCAGAGCATCAGGCGCATGAACTCCATCGACAGGATGGCTACCGATGGTACGTTTGATATGATTACCAAAAAAGAGCGTCTCATGCTTGCCCGTGAAAAGGAAAAGCTCATGAGAATTCTCGGTGGTATTGCTACAATGACAAGACTTCCAGCAGCACTCTTTATCGTTGATATCAAGAAAGAGCACATCGCTATCGCGGAAGCCCGTTCACTTGGTATCCCGATTTTCGCAATGGTCGATACCAACTGCGATCCTGAGCTTGTTGATTATGTCATTCCTGCCAACGACGATGCTATCCGTTCTATCAAGCTTATGGTTACAGCCGTTGCAGATACCGTCATTAATGCACGTGCATTGAAGGTTGAACAGGAAGTGCTGGCCGAAATTGATGAAGCAGAAGAGGATGGCGGTGCAGAAGAGATCAGCGAATAAGCAGAGTTTATAATCTAATAAGAGTGAAATTTCAATGAGCCAGATTTCAGCAAAAGACGTTAAAAGTCTTCGTGATATTACAGGTGTAGGTATGATGGACTGTAAAAAAGCCCTTGATGAAACAGGTGGCGATATACAGAAAGCTATAGAGTATCTTCGCAAGAAAGGTGCAGCTCTTGCCGCAAAAAGGGCAGACAAAGAGGCAAGAGAAGGCATGATCGGCATTAAAATATCTGCTGACCATAAAACCGGCGTTATTCTTGAACTCAACTGCGAGACTGATTTCGTTGGTCGCGGTGATGTATTTACAGGGTTTACCGGTGCGCTTGGCGACCTTGCTCTCGCAAATCGCGTAACCTCACCTGAAGAGCTTTTGAAGCTTACTCTTGGTGAGGCGTATGATGGTGAAACTGTCGACAATGCAATCAAGACCATGACAGGAAAGCTCGGCGAAAAGATTAATCTCAAGCGCCTTGTTTTTTGTGATGCTCATGACGGACTTGTTGATGCCTATACACATCCCGGTGCCCAGCTTGGAGCAATAGTTCACATTGCTACAGACAAACCGGAAGTTGTCAGGGAGCTTGCCAAAGATCTTGCGATGCAGGTTGCAGCTGCAGCGCCGATAGTTGCCGACCGCTCAGCTGTACCGGCTGATTACATTGCATCAGAGTCTGAAATTTACAAACAGCAGGCATTGAGTCAGGGTAAGAAGGAAGAGTTTGTCGACAAGATTGTTCAGGGCAGACTTGAGAAGTATTTCCAGGAGGTAGTGCTTACCGAGCAGTCGTTTATCAAGGACAACAATATCAAGGTATCTGAAGTGCTCAATGAATTCCGAAAGAAGCATCAGGCCAAGGTTGATGTGATAGGATTTGTTCGCTATCAGTTAGGAGAGTAAAAAAAAAGCCTCGTTGTACGAGGCTTTTTTTTTAGTAAAATTTAGGTGTGATGATTTTTATAATCCATTATTTCGGAGAATAAGGATATGCTGCAGTATAAGCGCATCTTGCTGAAATTAAGCGGTGAAGCACTTGCCGGTCCGGATGGTTACGGTATCAATATCGAAATGCTCGAACGGTATGCCGAGGAAATCAGGGAAGCTCGTGGATTAGGTGCCGAAATTGCCCTTGTGATTGGCGGAGGTAATATATTTCGCGGAGTGTCAGAGGCTGCAGCAAAGATGGACCGGGTACAGGCTGACTATATGGGTATGCTTGCAACGGTCATAAACGCCATAGCTTTTCAGGATGTCCTTGAACGCAAAGGTGTCTTTACCCGGCTTCAGACAGCTATAAAAATGGAGCAGATGGCAGAACCCTTTATCAGACGCAGAGCTATCCGCCATCTTGAGAAGGGGAGAGTTGTTATTTTCGGTGCAGGCACAGGAAATCCCTATTTCACTACAGATACAGCAGCAGCTCTGAGGGCTATCGAGATTGAGGCTGATGTTATTGTAAAAGGTACCAGAGTCGATGGCGTCTATGATTCTGACCCTGAAAAAAATCCTGATGCCGAGTTCTTTTCAAACATCTCCTACCTGGATGTTCTCCGGAAAAATCTCAGGGTTATGGATATGACTGCAATTACCCTCTGTCGCGAAAATGCCTTGCCCATAGTGGTCATGAACATGAATGAAAAAGGGAACTTTACAAAGCTGTTGCGCGGAGAGAAGGTTGGCTCGATAGTTAGAGAGTGATACTCCTTAATCAATATCCTCAAAATTTCTGACGGTCGAAAAAAAACGGGTTACAACGGTTTGAATATCATGCCATTCAAATCCCCGGTTATGAAGAAATACCTCTAGTTTCTTTTTTCTGACCTCATCCGTAGCTCCTCGAAGAAAACCGATCTTTTTTTCTGCAGCCCGATAGCAAAGCTCAGCACTGTCATACTCTTTCAGCAGGTCACCGATAATTGATTCCGGCACCCCTTTCTTTCTGAGCTCCATACGTATTTTCAGTTTTCCCGATGGTTTCCGTCGTGAACGGCTTTTGATCAATTCAATACCGAACATACGGTCATCCAGCACGCCCTGACTGCTCAGTTTCTCTACAGCCTGTTCAATACTCTCACTACTGTATCCCTTTTTCAAAAGCTTCTGCTCAAGCTCCTTACGGCTGTGACTGCGCAGCCCAAGCAGTTTAAGCGCAAAACCCATCACGCTCATCGAATTATCCTTCAGCAAAGCTGCCACAAATATTCCCGTTTGTTTCAGGTCATTTTATAAGTCCTATAGGCCCTATAGGTCCCATAAGTCCTATTCTTCACTTCTTAATATACGCATTCAACCCAATCGTCACCGGCTTCCCATCCACCATCACAGTAGTGACAGTATTACCGCGCGTACTTGCCACAACAAGCGTCTTCCCTGAAGAAGAAGGCGTCGGCTTTTCCAGGTCAATCTCGATACAGAGCTTTCCGTTTTTTATCTCAACATTCATTGCCATGGGTCAGCTCCTTTTATTGTTATGGGTTTTCATTGTCTGATGAATATAGTTCAAAGCTCTTCCTGATGCAGATTTTTGCAGCCGCTTTTTCTTTTATACCTTTGGTAACGCAATTGCTGGTTATCTTTTGTCGCTTCACACTGCAATGCATTGTTTAGATGAAACATACCATGTTGAAAAAAGCCTTTTTCCCGGGAAAATATATTCAAGGTGCCGGTGCTCTCAATGAGTTGCCGTCCCTCATCAAGCTGTTTGGCAGCCGTGGATTGATCCTCGTGTCGCCTACAGTGCAAAAAACAATTCTGCCGGAGTGCGGCATCGATTTTAGCGCACACTCTCTTTCTGTCGAACACTTTAATGGAGAGTGTTGTGAAAAAGAACTCTCCCGGCTCGCTGCAACAATCAGTGACCAGCACGTTGATGTTCTTGTCGGCATGGGCGGAGGAAAAACAATCGATACAGCGAAAATTGCCTCCGACCGCGCCGGTATTCCGGTCATTATTGTTCCTACTATCGCATCGACTGATGCTCCCTGCAGCGGATGCGCGGTATTGTATTCCGAACAGGGTATGTTTGAGTCAGTCTATTATCAGAAATCCAATCCGGCAGCCGTTCTTGTTGATACGGAAATTATCGTCAGGGCTCCCGTCCGTTTTCTCGTATCAGGCATGGGTGATGCCTTGGCGACCTGGTTCGAAGCAAAGTCCTGTTCTCTCACACACTCTAAAAACTCGTGCGATGGTCTCAGCACCCTGACAGGACTTTCCCTCGCCAGGCTCTGTTATGATACATTGCTGCAATATGGCAGTGTTGCCAGAATTGCAGCCGGGCGAGGTATCATCACACCAGCTTTTGAGCATATTGTGGAGGCGAATATTCTTTTGAGCGGGCTTGGCTTTGAAAGCGGAGGTCTGGCAAGCGCCCATTCCATTCACAACGGATTCACAGTGCTGGAAGACACACATGCATTCTATCATGGTGAAAAAGTAGCGTTTGGCCTTTTAGCAGGACTGCAACTCACTGACGCTTCTCCCGAAGAATCGAATACCGTATTCTCTTTCTGCGAACAGGTAGGTCTTCCTACAACCCTTGCGGATATTGGTCTCCGAAATTTTGATCGCAGCAAACTTCTGCCCGTCGCAGAAAAAGCATGTGCACTGGGTGAATGCATTCATAACGAACCGGGGCAGATAACGCCTGAAAAAGTCCTTCAGGCTATACTGGCGGCTGACGCTATCGGAGAATACCGGAAAACACAGCTGAGTGTTTAGCCTGTTGTTTTTCAGGGTATCCTGTGCATTCCTGCCTTTTCCACAGATAGATTTCTACCGGCAGCCTCATCCTTCATTGCTAAGCATCGATCTTTTTCTCTTCAATTTTGCTATATTCCAAGCTTTAATCGTGACAGTGCCGGATTGGTGACGTCAGTCACTTGTGCCATATTTTACTAGCAGTTAAGCGTAAAAGTAGATGCCTCGCTATACACCCGAACAGCTGAATAAACGAAACGCCTCCATCTGGACTGATATTCAGATTATTCTTGCTCCGATACAGTTTTTGCTTTTTGTTGCCGGTGTAACAACAACTGCTCTTTACGCCAATGGCCTGTTTGTTACGAATTTTTACTGGGTCAGCATAGCCATTCTATTCAAGACCCTCTTTTTTGCTCTTCTTTTCATAACAGGCATGTTTTTTGAAAAGGAGATTTTCGATAAATGGGTATACTCAAAAGAGTTTGTATGGGAAGATATCGGAAGTACTGTGGCGTCCGTATTCCATCTTCTCTACTTTATTATGGCCTTCCTCGGCTATTCTGAACATGTGCTTGTATGGGAAGCTTTTCTGGCCTATTTCACCTATGTGATCAATGCACTGCAATATCTGACCAGGATCATTCTTGAAAAACTCAACGAGCGTAACCTTCGCATGGATGGTCAAATCTGAACGTATCCTATGCTATGAAATACAGTTTTAAAAGACTTTGGAATACGACTTTTCTCTTTGTAGGGCCTGCCTGGTATGTCCTTGTCTGGATGATCTGGTCTTCAGGTCAGCTCCAGACAATCACTGACAAAATGACGTTTCTCGGGGCTATTATCCCGGGGTTTCTCATTATTTACAGTGCAGGTTTTTTTATTGAAGGTTGGCATGAAAAGAAGCAAAAGAAAAACCAGCGATGAACCGGGGTTTATTTTTTACGCTTGTCTTTATTTTTCAACAATACACGCCGCCGATCCGGTGTGAGAAGTAAGATTTCTTATGCAGAACCTCTGGAATGACACTGATCTTCAACGCTCAGTCAAAGAGCAGCAAAGTTCGCCCGAGATCCCGTCTGAATTGGCCGAACTGGTTTATGCTTCCCGCCTGCTTGGAAGTGAAAGTTCGCTTGTAATGCATGGAGGAGGGAACACCTCTGTTAAATGCGAACTGGCCGACATGGTTGGTAACCACTCTGAAGTGCTCCTGATTAAAGCCAGTGGCATTGACCTGAGTCGGGTTACCTGCCTTGATTACACACCACTCCGGCTTGGTCCGCTTCAGAAACTCGGTGAGCTCTTCAGCCGGAACGACAAGGCAAGCGAAGACGCGCTTAAGCGATTTTCTACAAAAGAGTTTAAATATCTTCTGCTCCTGAACATGTTCAGTCTGACCGATCATATGACCGAGCAGAGACTTACTCCTTCGATTGAGACGCTTCTTCACTCATTTCTTCCACACCGGTTTATTCTGCATACCCACTCGTTCGCTCTGCTCACCCTCAGTAATCAGCCGGATGGCGAGAAGCTTTGTCGCGATACGCTTGGCGAAACTTTTGGTTCTGTTCCCTATATAAAGCCGGGCATCGGCCTTGCCCGGTCGGCAGCTCTTGTCTATGAGGCAAATCCTGATATTAATGGGATGGTGCTCCAGAAGCATGGTCTGGTAACGTTCGGCTCTACAGCCAAAGAGGCCTACACACGAATGATCGATGCTGTAACGAGACTTGAAGAACGTATTGCTTCAGCCGGCAGAAAAAAAATTCCCACAGTAACGCTTCCGGAATCAATCGCTCCGGTTGAAGTCGCCGCCCCGATCATCAGGGGGGCATGCGTCGATGAAAAGTCTCCAGGTACGCGAGAGTTCAACCAGTTTATTCTCGATTTCCGCACCTCTGATGGTATTCTGGACTATGTCAATAGCAGTGATCTTGTTCGTATGAGCCAGAAAGGTTCGATGACTCCTGACTTTATCATACGGACTAAAAACAAGCCGCTTGTACTTCCTTCGCCGGATGCCGCAGACCTTGCAGGCTTCAAGAATGCTGTGCATGAGGCTGTTCAGCGCTACCGCCAGGAATACACAGAATATTTTACAGTCCAGCAGAAGGCATCCGGCATGCAGGTAACCATGCTTGATCCGTTGCCGAGAGTGGTTCTTGTTCCAGGACTTGGACTCTTCGGACTTGGCAAAACCGCCTACTCAGCTGGGGTCAATGCCGATATTGCCACATGCACAGCCTCAGGAATCCTGGATGCTGAATCGGTTGGCACCTTTGAATCTATCAGTGACCGTGAGGCCTTTGAGATAGAGTACTGGGATATGGAGCAGGCGAAGATGAACAAGGTGCATCATGATGTTTTTGCAGGAAAAGTTGTCATGGTTACCGGAGCGGCCAGCGGGATTGGGCTTGCAACAGCAAAAGCATTCCGTCACAAAGGTGCCGAAGTTGTTATTCTTGATCTTTCTGCCGAAGCACTCGAACGGGCGGCAGCGGAAATCGGGGGCAATGTTCTTGCTCTTACATGTGACGTTACTTCCCGATCAGCTGTACGCTCTGTTTTCGATGCTGTCTGTCGCCGGTTTGGCGGACTGGATATTGTTGTTTCCAATGTGGGCGCAGCAATTCAGGGGCGCATTGGCGAAGTCTCCGATGAAGTGCTCCGCAAAAGCTTCGAGCTCAACTTCTTTTCACACCAGTCCATTGCCCAGGAGGCCGTAAAGATTATGAAACTGCAGGGAACGGGTGGTGTATTGCTGTTTAATGTTTCCAAACAGGCCGTCAATCCCGGTCCCGACTTCGGCCCTTATGGATTGCCTAAAGCTGCGACAATGTTTCTTGTCCGTCAATATGCTCTTGATCACGGACGTGACGGCATTCGTTCCAACGGTATCAACGCAGACCGTATACGCAGCGGGCTTCTTACCGAAGAGATGATTAAAGCCCGCTCAACAGCCCGTGGCCTGAGTGAAAAGGAGTACATGGCAGGCAATCTGCTTCAGTTGGAGGTTACCGCTGAAGACGTTGCAGAGGCCTTCGTGCATCTGGCGCTCGAAACAAGAACAACAGGTTCAATTACAACGGTTGATGGCGGCAATATTGCAGCCGCACTCCGATAACATAAAGAAATCTCACACATAACAATCATAACCGAAAAGAGGAGATGCATCATCATGGCGGAATACGATAAAGACAAGCAGGCTAAAGAGTATCATCTTGATACTCCGGTTAACAACTATGGATTTTTCCTGAAAGGAGCTCACTCTCTCGACTGGGGAATGAAAAACCGCCTGTCAAGAATATTCCGGCCTGATACCGGAAAAACCGTTATGCTCGCTATTGATCACGGTTACTTCCAGGGCCCGACTACAGGTCTTGAACGTCCGGATGTCAATATTGTACCCCTGATGCCCTATGCTGACGCCATCATGCTGACCCGTGGCATTCTGCGCACCACTGTTCCGCCAAGCCTCACCAAGGCGGTCGTGATGCGTTGCAGCGGTGGGCCGAGTATTCTCAAGGAACTCTCTGATGAGGAACTTGCAGTCGATATCGAGGATGCGATCCGGATGAATGTCGCAGCAATAACCCTCCAGATATTTGTTGGCGGTGAATATGAGACCCGATCAATTCACAACATGACGCGCCTTGTCGATATGGGTCTTCGCTACGGGATTCCGACAATGGCAGTAACTGCAGTCGGCAAGGATATGGTGAGGGATGCCAAATACTTCAGGCTTGCCTGCAGGATGGCTGCAGAGCTTGGTGCACAGATCGTTAAAACCTACTATGTTCCTGAAGATTTTGAAACCATTACAGCTTCATGTCCGGTACCGATTGTCATGGCCGGAGGGAAAAAAATCTCTGAACTCGAAGCGTTGACTATGTCCTGGAGTGCAATCCAGGGTGGAGCTTCAGGTGTTGATATGGGGCGCAATATATTCCAGAGCGACAGCCCTCTTGCGATGATGAAAGCCGTTAACAAGGTTGTTCATGAGCAGTTTAGTCCTGAAGATGCTTTCGATTATTTCAATACCATAAAAGCTGAAGGATAACCCCCGGCAGGTTCCAGATCTCCATGGCATGCGTCATTGCCTGCCTCGGCATTATTGTTCAGGTTGATTTTTTTTTCATGGGGACCCTTGTGAAGCACAGGTATAGCGAGAACAAAGGGTATAACATTTGCTTATGAATACTGAGGATATTAAAGGTTTTTTTGCCTCAAAGGAGCAGCTTGACATGGCTGACTACCTGACGCTTGATTACTACCTTGAATGTGTGGGTGATATTGAGACGGCTCTTGCACATTTCTGCAGCGAGCAATCCACAGCACAGTGGAAGCGCGTTGATTATGATGAAGACTTTCGCCCGCAATTTGGTGCAAAAGTTATCAGCCTGACGGTAGAGGGCGAGCTGCCGGAGCTCAGCTATCCGGTCCGGCATTCAGAATCGGGAGCTATTCATGCCTGCCGGGTCACTATTGCTCATCCTCATCGCAATTTCGGCCCTAAATTGCCGAATCTGCTCTCCGCAGTATGTGGCGAAGGCGTATTCTTTACTCCCGGCGTTCCGGTGGTCAAACTGCTTGATATCAGGTTTCCGGAGTCTTATCTTCTTGCCTTTGATGGTCCTAAATTCGGCATTGAAGGTATTCGCGATCTGCTTCAGGCCTATGACAGACCAATATTTTTCGGTGTAGTAAAGCCTAATATCGGTCTCAGTCCTGCTCATTTTGCTGAAATTGCCTACCAGAGCTGGCTGGGTGGTCTCGATATTGCTAAAGACGATGAGATGCTTGCCGATGTCGATTGGTCAACTCTTATTGAACGATCCCATGCTCTTGGAGATGCGAGATTAAAGGCGGAACGTGAGACCGGTGTGCCTAAAGTCTATCTGGCCAATATCACCGACGAGGTTGACCGCCTCATCGAGCAGCATGATATTGCAGTCAGCAACGGGGCCAATGCCCTGCTTGTCAATGCCCTGCCAGTCGGGCTGAGTGCTGTCCGGATGCTGGCAAAACATACCACAGTTCCTCTTATCGGCCATTTCCCGTTTATCGCTGCCTTCAGCAGAATGGAAAAATACGGAATTCATTCCAGAGTGATGACCAAGCTTCAACGGCTTGCCGGTCTTGACTCTATTATCATGCCCGGATTTGGCGGGAGAATGATGACGCCTGAAGAAGAAGTAAAGGAGAATATTCAGGAATGTCTCCAGGATTTCGGCCATATCAAACGCTCACTGCCCGTCCCGGGAGGCAGCGATTCGGCGCTGACGCTTGAAACCGTTTATCGCCATGTCGGCAGTGTTGATTTCGGCTTTGTTCCCGGACGTGGAATCTTTGGCCATCCAATGGGTCCCAAAGCCGGTGCAGTGTCTATACGTCAGGCCTGGGAGGCCATTGAACAGGGGATCCCTCTTGAAACCTATGCAGCCGGCCGACCTGAACTGCAGGCAATGGTTGACGGGGCCAGGGGAAAAACGAAACAGCAGGAAAAGTAAACACAACGGCTGAGTATGGGTATACTCGATGATAAAGTTGCCATCATTACCGGTTCCACCAAAGGGATCGGTAAAGCAATAGCCCATGAGTTTGTCCGGGAAGGAGCCCGTGTGGTCATAACCTCTTCTTCGAATGCCAATGTTCAGGCGGCACTCCTGGAATTCCCCCCCGACTCAGTATACGGCTGTGTTTGTAATGTTGTCTCCTCTCTTGATATGGAACAACTGATTGTGGACACGGTCAAAAGGTTCGGCCGAGTAGATGTATTTATCAACAATGCAGGAATATCAGATACCTTCAGCAATATTACTGAAAGCGATCCTGATGAATGGGGAAGAGTAATCGATACCAACCTTAAAGGCACATACAACGGGTGCCGGGCCGCTATCAACTACTTTCTCAAAGAAAAGCGAAACGGAAAAATCATTAATATGGCCGGTTCCGGCACGGACAGGGGATCAAATACTCCCTGGATCAGTGCTTATGGTTCAACAAAAGCAGCCATTGCCCGGTTTACCTATGCTGTTGCTGCAGAGTATCGACATACAGGGTTATCTGTCATGCTCCTGCATCCCGGCCTGGTTCGCACCGGTATGGTAAGTGCTGACAGTCCCACTCCTGAACTTTCCCGTCAACTGGCGACGTTCAATACCATTCTGGATATTTTTGCACAGTCGCCTCTCGTTGCAGCGCAGTTGGCGGTAAAGCTGGCTTCCGGCTGGAGTGACTCGAAAACAGGCCTCTATCTCTCCGCCTTGAATGGCCGAAGAAAAAAAATGTTGCTCCTGACCTATCCCTTCCGTAAAATACTGAACAGAATTGACCGTCGAACCTATTAATCCAAAGGACAGTCATGCTGAAGACCGGAGCCGCCAGAGTCTTGCTTTTTCTTCTTGTTGCTGTATCCCTTCATGGCTGTTACAGCTTCAAAGGGGGATCGATACCCGCGCACCTGAAAACCATTGCAATACCTGTTTTCGATGACCGTTCCGGTGCAGGCATTGCCCAGTTGAGATCAGAATGTACAAAAGCTCTGGTCGACAAAATAGAGTCACAAAGTCCACTTCGCTTTACCCCGTCCATGGCCAGTGCCGATGCTCTTCTGGAAGGGACGATCATCTCCTTTTCCGATGTACCGGGTCAGCTTTCAGGCAAAACAGAGCGGGCCATTACCAACCGGATTACACTTGTTGTGCAGGTTACGATGACGGATCGTGTAAAAAAAACTCCGGTATTTACACAATCGTTTGTCGGATTTGCTGATTATTATGCAGGTAATTATGTTGCACAACAGCAGGCAATAAATGTTTCCCTTGGCCAGATTAATGATGAAATTTTTGATCGGATTGTATCAGGGTGGTAATAGTCAGGTCGATCAGCTTGAAATAGTGTGTCATTTATCAGATGGTTATCATCAAATGTCAGGCCTGCTGGATGCAGGTATGTTTAAAGGAGGGTTGTCATGGGATTGAAAAAAAATGTCGAATACAGGTTCGAGCTTGCACGTGGGTTTCTGAATGAAGCCGAGCAGGATTATTCTCTCAAGCGATGGCGTGCATGTGTTGCTGCCTCTATAATGGGTATAGAAAATACCGGTCTTATCGTACTGATGCTGTTCGGCGTTTCTTCTTTTGCTCATCAGCCGGGTGTTCATCTGTCACAGCTGATTTCTGAAGGAACTATTGCAGAAGATATTGCCCTGTTAGTTAAAGAGCTTCTTCCTGATCTTGAAAAATATGATTCATACCAGAAAATGCTGGCTAAATATGGTGATGAATCCTCATACAGGCTTCCCTGGGAGATTTTCAATGAGCATGAGGGGCTTTTGGCTATCGAGTCTGCCCGCAAATGTATCAGGGTAAGCTCCGAAATCGCGGAACTGGTGAAGTAATTCAACAAAAAACTCTTATGAAAGGCATTATTCTTGCGGGAGGCTCTGGTACCCGGCTCTACCCTGTTACCAGGGGGATATCAAAACAGCTCCTGCCGGTCTATGACAAGCCTATGATTTATTACCCCCTGACAACGCTTATGCTTGCAGGGATCAGGGATATTCTCATTATAACGACACCTGAAGACCAGCCGATGTTCCAAAAGCTGCTCGGAGACGGCAGCGACTGGGGCATTTCTCTCTCTTACACCGTTCAGCCTTCTCCTGACGGGCTTGCCCAGGCATTCATTCTTGGTGAAGCATTTATCGGAAGCGATGACGTCACGCTTATTCTTGGCGACAACATTTTTTTCGGTTATGCGTTTACTCAAATGCTTGAGGCTTCGGTTCAAACGGTGCAGAAAGAGCGCAAAGCCAATATATTCGGTTACTATGTCAGTGATCCTGAGCGTTATGGTGTAGCAGAGTTTGATTCTGAAGGCACTGTGCTTTCAATTGTTGAAAAGCCGTTGCATCCCAAATCAAATTACGCCGTGGTCGGGCTTTATTTTTATCCGAACAGTGTCATTGAAATAGCAAAAAAAATCAAGCCTTCTCCGCGCGGCGAGCTTGAAATTACAGCAGTTAACGAGGAGTATCTCCTGCGGGGCGAGTTGAAGTGCTCTATCCTTGGTCGGGGTTTTGCCTGGCTTGATACCGGAACCCATGAGTCTTTCCAGGAAGCAGGAAGTTTTATACAAACGGTCGAAAAAAGGCAGGGGCTTAAAATTGCCTGTCCCGAAGAAATTGCATGGCGAAACGGCTGGATCACGGATGAAGATCTTTTACGGTTATCGAAACCAATGATAAAAAACCAGTACGGTCAGTATCTTGCAAGACTGCATGAACAGAGGTAAGTTTTTATTAACAACAGTTATTATGCCGTTTTTATGCAAGTGATTACTACATCTATTCCAGATGTTCTGGTTTTTGAACCGAAAGTGTTCGGTGATGATCGAGGCTATTTTTTTGAATCGTTTCGGCAGGATCTCATCGAGCGGCATGTCGGTACTGTATCCTTTTTACAGGATAACGAGTCGAAGTCCGGGTACGGCGTGCTTCGAGGTCTTCATTTTCAGAAGCCGCCCTTTACGCAGTCCAAGCTGGTGCGTGTGGTATATGGAAGTGTTCTTGATGTAGCTGTTGATATACGTCTCGGTTCACCATGGTACGGGCACCATGTCACCTGTGTGCTCGATGCTGAACGGAAGAATATGCTGTGGATTCCCAAAGGGTTTGCGCACGGGTTTCTTGTTCTATCCAAAGAGGCTGTTTTTGCCTACAAGTGCGATAATTACTATATGCCCTCCCACGATGCAGGTCTGTTATGGAATGATCCGGCGCTGGCTATTGAATGGCAGGTTCCCCGGGAGGATATCCGGGTTTCCGGTAAAGATGCCGTTCAACCCTCTTTCGGGCCCATAGAGATATTTCCCTATGACGACTACCGGCAGGAAAAGCTCTATCCCCGGATTTCTTAAGGTTGTAACCTATAGATGCTCTTGAACCCGTTTTTGTTTGTCACCTCATAATTTTCTTTTGTTCTCATGAATATTCTTGTTACCGGCAGTAAAGGCCAACTGGGGTCCGAGCTGCAGGAATTGTCGGCCAAAGGAGGCAGACTGCAGTTTTATTTCTACGATCTCCCGGAGCTTGATATAACCAGTCATGATCTCGTCGATCGTCTGTGCCAGGAACACGGGATAAACGTTATCGTCAATTGTGCGGCATATACCGCAGTAGACAAGGCTGAAACCGACGCTGATACGGCATACCATGTTAACAGGGATGGTTCGGCTGTGCTGGCAGCGTGCGCTAAAGAGCGCAATGCCCTTCTGGTCCATATTTCCACCGACTACGTGTTTAATGGAGAGTCATGGACCCCATATCGCGAAAACGATCCAGCCTCTCCACGAGGCGTTTACGGGAAGTCAAAATGGGAGGGTGAGGAGAGGATTCGTCAGATTGACCCCTCCAGTCTGATTATCAGAACATCATGGCTCTACTCAGCCTACGGTGTCAACTTTGTTAAAACAATGCTCAGGCTTGGTGCTGAACGTGAAATGCTGAGCGTTGTAGTCGACCAGATCGGCACACCGACCTATGCTGCCGATCTTGCTGCAGCCATTGTTGCCATTCTTCATACCTGTGATCCCGCCAGGCACTATAGAGAGACCTATCACTACTCCAATGAAGGGGTCGCATCGTGGTATGATTTCGCTGCAGCGATTATGGAAATTTCCGGGCTCCCCTGCAAGGTACTCCCGATTGAAAGCGCCGACTACCCTCAGGTTGCTCCACGCCCTCAATTCAGCGTTCTTAACAAGTCAGCCATCAAGCACGACTGGGGAGTTGAAATTCCCAACTGGCGCCATTCACTTGCCGGTTTGCTTAATAAAATCAACCCGCCTGCTGTAGAATAACACCCGGTTGCAGGGTAGAAGCGAGACCAAAAAAATAATTAATCGTAACACTAATGCATATTCTGATCACTGGAGGAGCCGGTTTTATAGGGTCGCATGTCGTCAGGCATTTTTTAAAGAGCTACCCGTCATACACGATAACCAATCTCGACAGCCTCACCTATGCAGGTAACCTTGCAAATCTCAAGGATGTCGACACACTGCCCAACTACCGGTTTGTAAAAGGCGATATAACCGATGTGGATTTTATTCACCGTCTGTTTCAGGACTCCCGCTTTGATGGAGTAATTCACCTCGCTGCCGAGTCGCATGTTGACCGTTCAATTGCAAACCCGATGGAGTTTGTCATAACCAATGTCATTGGAACCGTTAATCTGCTCAATGCAGCAAAAGCCAGCTGGAAGTCAGAGGTTGAAGGAAAGCGGTTTTACCATATTTCAACTGATGAGGTCTACGGAACGCTTGGCAGTGCCGGGCTCTTTACCGAACAGACAGCATACGATCCGCATAGCCCCTATTCCGCTTCAAAGGCCTCTTCCGATCATTTTGTCCGTGCTTATCACGATACCTTTAGTCTTCCGGTGGTAATCAGCAACTGCTCCAACAATTACGGCTCTTTCCAGTTCCCTGAAAAGCTTATTCCTCTTTTTATCAACAATATTGTGCAAAGCAAACCTCTTCCTGTATATGGAAAGGGCGAGAATATTCGTGACTGGCTCTGGGTTGTTGATCACGCCCAGGCGATCGACGTGATTTTCCATAAGGGCCGCAATGGTGAAACCTATAATATTGGCGGTCACAATGAATGGAGCAACATCGATCTCATAAGGCTTCTTTGCCGGATTATGGATACAAAGCTCGGTCGTGCAGCCGGAGAGTCTGAAAAACTGGTCACCTATGTTACCGACAGGGCCGGGCACGACCTTCGCTATGCCATCGATTCATCGAAACTGCAGCGGGAACTCGGTTGGGTACCTTCAATATCGTTTGAAAGAGGTCTTGAACTGACAGTCGACTGGTATCTTTCAAACACAGTGTGGCTTCAGAATGTTACCTCAGGTGACTATCAGCACTATTACGAAGAGCTGTATGGCAAAAGGTGAATCGTCCTTGAACTACAAACATTGAACTGAAAGGAACTCCTATAATGCGAATTCTTGTAATTGGTGGAGCCGGCTATATCGGCAGTCATGTTGCAAGAGCTTTTCTTGATCGCGGCTACGCGGTGACGGTGTTTGATAATTTTCAAACCGGCTTGAGAGAAAACCTCTTTACTGATGCAGCGTTTGTGCATGGCGATATCATGCGTCCCGAACAGCTGAGAGCAGCTATGGCCGGCGGGTTTGATGGATGTGTTCATCTTGCAGCACTGAAAGCTGCCGGTCAGTCAATGCTGAAGCCCGAACTCTATTCTGAATCGAATATTGCCGGTACCATCAACATTCTCAGCCAGGCATCTGCAGCAGGAATATCACGGGTTATTTTTTCCTCCTCGGCTGCTGTTTACGGCAGTCCTCAATACCTTCCGATGGATGAGGATCATCCGAAGGAGCCCGAAAATTTTTACGGGTTCACCAAGCTTGAAATCGAGCGCCTGCTGGAGTGGTATGATCGGCTGAAAGGGATGCGGTATGCTTCAATCCGCTATTTTAATGCCGCGGGATATGATGTCAGCGGGCGAATCAAAGGCCTTGAACTGAATCCGGAGAATCTTCTTCCGATTGTTATGGAAGTTGCCGCAGGCATTCGTCCAAAACTCGCCATATTTGGCGACGATTATCCGACACGCGATGGAAGCTGCATCCGCGATTATGTCCATGTCAGCGATCTAGCCGAAGCTCATGTCACAGCCTTTGAATACATTCTGCAGAATGACAGAAGCATGACGGTAAATCTTGGCAGCGAGACAGGCGTAAGTGTTTTTGAAATGGTTGAACGTGCCCGCTCTATCACTGGCACGTCAGTTCCTGCTGAGGTTTCAGGAAGGCGTGCGGGAGATCCTGCCGAACTTGTGGCATCATCTGCCAAGGCGAGGGAGCTTCTTGGATGGGTGCCGAAATTCAGCGATGTTGACACCCTTATTTCTTCGACCTGGAAGATGTACGAGAAATTTGCAACCAGTTAACAAACCCTTTTTGTTCATGATTATTCCTGTGATTCTCAGTGGCGGTTCGGGAACCCGACTTTGGCCTCTCTCCCGCGCCTTATACCCCAAACAGCTGCTGTCGCTGATCGGCGAAAAAACCATGTTGCAGGATACTGTTCTTCGCCTTATCTCTACCGGTGATACAGGACCGGTCTACTGTGTCTGCAATGAGAGCCATCGGTTTCTTGTTGCCGAGCAGCTGCACGAAATCAACACCGATATCGGGGAGATTATTCTCGAGCCGTTGGGCCGCAATACAGCGCCAGCTGCAGCTATAGCGGCAATGCTTATTGCTGAAAGGCATCCTGGAGCCCTTATGCTGATACTGCCGGCGGATCATGTTATTCTTGATCCGGCAGCCTTTGGTTCTGCTGTAGCGGCAGGAACATCTGCCGCTGAAAAGGGTGATCTGGTCACATTCGGAATTGTTCCGGCCTCTCCCGAAACCGGATACGGCTATATCAGGGCTTCAGTTAAGAGTGAAGATAAAAATGTGGCCTGGCCTGTGCTTGAATTTGTAGAGAAGCCCGACAAGGTAACGGCGGAACTCTATCTTGCCTCAGGAGACTATTTCTGGAACAGCGGCATCTTTCTGTTCAAGGCCGAAGCCTATCTTCATGAGCTTGAAGCACATGCTCCTGCGATAGTTGCAGCTTGCCGCCGCGCTTTGCAGACAGCTCATAAAGACCTTGATTTTTTAAGACTTGATATTGAGGCTTTTTCGGCATCACCCTCCGACTCCATTGATTATGCCGTGATGGAAAAAACTTCAAAAGCAGCTCTTGTTCCTCTTGATGCCGGCTGGAATGATGTAGGTGCATGGTCAGCCCTCTGGGATGTTCATGCGCGGGATGAAGCGGGCAATGTAAAAAAAGGTGACGTGCTGGTGCAGGATGTCAAGAACTGCTACATTCACGCAACAAGTCGACTGGTAACGGCTGTCGGCCTTGATAGTCTTATTGTCGTTGAAACAGCCGACGCAGTGCTTGTTGCTTCGCGCTCCTCCGTTCAGGACGTCAAGATGCTTGTCGAAGAGCTGAAAAGAAAAGAACGCGATGAAGCGGAAATTCATCGCCGGGTCTACAGGCCCTGGGGTTCCTATGAAACTGTTGATTTTTCAGAACGCTTCAAGGTCAAGCGTATTACAGTAAAGCCGGGAGCAGCCCTCTCGTTGCAAAAGCATCAGCACAGGGCCGAACACTGGGTCGTAGTAAAAGGAACTGCCCTTGTAAGAGTCGAAGAGAGGGAAATCACCTTATGTGAAGATCAGTCAACCTACATTCCGGTTGGAGCACTGCATCGTCTTGAGAATATCGGAGAAACTCCGCTGGAATTGATTGAGGTGCAGTCGGGCAGTTATCTGGGAGAGGACGATATAGTTCGTCTTGAAGACCGCTATGGGCGGCAGTAAAAATGAGTAAAGGATTTCTGGGCCGCCCCTATTGATTTGCTTTGATTATTTGATTCCTTATATTAATAGCTAAGAGTATTGTTCCGCTTAGCGATTAACCTAAATCTCAGTATCATATGGCTGAAGAAATTAAAAGTTCCGGTCAGGAAAGGCAAACCCAGGGTGATGTTGTAAAAGGGGATTTTTCAACTATCCTGATTGGTGTAGGCACTCTTATTGACAGTACCGTAGGTCCTTTAAGCAAAATAGTTTCCCAGGCGCTTGATTCTCTGACGGTAGTCGCAAAACAAATCCTTGAAGGCGTCAACTCCTCTCTCGGCAATAAGAACTAAGCGCCTTTCAGAGGCATCTGCAGCCGTAGTTGTTATACAAGGTTTCAGGCAAGCTTTTCAGATATTGAAAGGCTTGCCTGTACTGTTTTAATGCATGGCTGGTGTATATTATTTTTTTTATAATCACAGGCTCGGCCCGCCTGTTTTATTGAATGATTGAAGAAGAACAATGGACGATAAATTTGTTGAGTATCCATCGAATGTACCCTACAGTACTGTAGAATCAGAAGTGTTGACCTACTGGAATGAACACGCGATTTTCCAGAAAAGCCTTGAGCAGAAACCCGCAGACAGGGTATACTCTTTTTATGAAGGCCCTCCTACCGTCAATGGAAAACCGGGTGTTCACCATGTCTTCAGCCGTACTATAAAAGATGTTGTGTGTCGTTATAAAACCATGCAGGGCTATAGGGTGCCTCGCAAGGCCGGATGGGATACCCATGGTCTGCCCGTAGAAATTTCCGTTGAAAAAAAGCTTGGCCTTAAGAACAAGGCCCAGGTTGTTGCATATGGCGATGGTGAGTTCAACGCCGAGGCAAGGGCGCTTGTCTATCATCATATTGATGATAATCGCGAAGGATGGGGGAAGCTGACCGAGCGGATGGGATACTGGGTTGATATGGATCATCCATACATAACCTGCACCAATGACTACATCGAGTCGGTCTGGTGGGCTCTGAAAACTATTTTTGACAAAGGTCTGATCTACAAGGACTATAAAATTGTACCGCAGGATCCGAAATCCGAGACAGTGCTGAGTTCGCATGAACTTGCATTGGGCTACAAAGAGGTTAAAGATCCGAGTATTTACGTAAAGTTCCATATCAGGGGATCCAAAGAGTCTTTTCTCGTATGGACGACTACCCCTTGGACATTGATTTCAAATGTTGCCCTCTGTGTTGGTTCAGATATTGACTACGTCAAGGTTGCACATGCCGAAAGCGGCGAAGTGATGATTCTTGCCAAGTCGCGCCTGCAGGTGCTTCTTGAGAAAAACGATGAGGGCGAATCACTGTGGAAGGTTATTGCCGAACTTAAAGGAAGCGACCTTGAAGGTCTTGAGTATGAGCCGCTTTTCACCTATTTGCACCCCGAAAAAAAGTGCTGGTACGTTACGTCGGGGTCATTTGTTTCAACGGAGGACGGAACCGGTATAGTGCATATTGCTCCGGCATTCGGTGCCGATGACTATGAGATCGCAAAAAAATATGATTTGCCGATGCTCCAGCCGGTGGCACGCAACGGCTGTTTTACTGCCGAGGTCAACGATTATGACGGTATGTTTTTCAAGGATACCGATCCGCTGATCATCCGGCAGCTCAAGGACGCAGGGAATTTGTACCGCAAAGAGACCATTACCCATACCTACCCGTTTTCATGGCGTTATGATGTGCCGGTGATCTATTATGCAAGGGAATCCTGGTATATCAGGACTACTGCAATAGCTGACCGTATGGTGGAGCTCAATAAAACCATTAACTGGTGCCCTCCCGAAATCGGTACAGGGCGTTTTGGTAACTGGCTCGAAGATAACAAGGACTGGGCGCTTTCACGTGAACGCTTCTGGGGTTCTCCGCTTCCTTTATGGGTATCTGAGAATTTTGCTATTGGAGACGATGCGGCATCCGGAAAAATGTTCGCCATTGGATCCATTGCTGAATTGCGAGAGGGGTTCATTGATATTGATGGCGTCAGGCTTATCCTCGGAGATGCACTCGACCGGGAGCTGGTGACACTTGACCTTCATAAGCCGTTCGTAGACAGGATTTACTTCATCCGTGACGGGGTTCGCTTCAGCCGCACTCCCGAGCTTGTTGATGTCTGGTTCGACAGTGGCTCAATGCCGTTTGCCCAGCTTCACTACCCGTTTGAAAATCGTGAACTGTTTGACCAGACCTTTCCAGCCGACTTTATTGCTGAAGGAGTTGATCAGACCAGAGGCTGGTTCTATACCATGCATGCCATTGCAACACTGATATTCGATAAACCGGCATACAAAAACCTGATTGTAAACGGCCATATTCTAGATAAAAACGGCCACAAAATGTCGAAGTCAAAAGGCAATGTGGTTGATCCTTTTGAGACAATGGAACGTTATGGTGCCGATGCGCTTCGCTGGTATCTGATGGTGACAAGTCCTCCATGGAGGCCGAAATCGTTCAACGTTGAAGAGATTGAGGAAGAACAGCGCAAATTTTTCCGTGCTTTTATCAATAGCTATAATTTCTTTGTACTCTATGCCAATGTTGATGGTTTCAAGTTTTCAGATCCGTCAGTCCCTTTTCAGGAGCGTTCAGAACTTGACCGCTGGGTATTATCATGTCTGAACACGCTTGTTGGAGGCGTCCACATGCGGATGGAGCATTATGACCTTACCGGTGCTGTCAGGCTGATAAACGATTTTACCGTCGACGATCTTTCAAACTGGTATATCCGTCGCTCACGAAAACGGTTCTGGAAAAGCGACATGGGGCCCGACAAGATTGCCGCCTACCAGACTCTGTACAGCTGTATCGAGACGCTTGCAAAACTTCTCGCCCCGTTTACACCGTTTCTTGCTGAGCGTATATATTTGAATCTTAACGGAGTCAGCGGGCTCGAATCCTTTGAATCAGTTCACCTGGCTGATTTCCCTGTTCTTGATATGTCAGCTATTGACCGGCCGCTTGAGCAACGCATGAAAAAGGCTCAGATTATTACCTCGCTTGTGCGAACCATGCGCGAAAAGGCTTCACTCAAGGTTCGTCAGCCGCTCAAGCGAATCCTGCTTGCTGTAAGCGATGCAACTGCCAGGGAAGAGTATGAACTAGTTGGCGATATCATTCTCGAAGAGATCAATGTCCAGAAAATTGAATACATAGAGGAGGATGGCTCAGTAATCAGCAAGAAGGTGAAGCCGAATTTCAAAACCCTCGGCCCGCGTTTCGGCAAGGATATGAAAACACTTGCTGAAGCCATAAGGATGATGAGCCATAAGCAGATTGCACTTCTGGAACATCAGGGTCATCTCTCCCTTGAGCTTGATGGTAAAGTGTTCGATATACAGCGTGATGATGTGGATGTCATGCATGAGGATATTGAGGGCTGGCTTGTAGCATCCGATGAGCAGAATGGCATCATGGTCGCACTTGATACAGAGATGAATGAAGAACTTGAAATGCTCGGACTTTCCCGTGAACTGGTAAGTCGCATCCAGTCGCTTCGCAAGGAAAGCGGCTTCGATATTACCGACCGGATTTCTCTTTCTATCCAGGGCTCCGAAAAACTTCTGGATGCTGTGAAGAAAAATGATGCGTATATTAAATCTGAAACACTAGCCACATCCCTTATCGCAACTCTATTTGATCCTTCATCTGCAATACAGGGAAGGGAGGATTCAGTTAACGGTGAAAGTTGCTGGTTATCACTTGAAAAATATGCAAGTTAATAGTATTATTAACTCTGTAATTTTACAGCCTTCTTTGTGATTAAGAAAATGTGATCGATTATGGCCAAAAAGAATAGCAGTGCTTCCAAGAAGGAAAATGAGGTTATTGAGGAACTGGTCCTCACTAAAACGTATTTAACCGACGAAGAACTCGAGCATTTCAAGCAGTTGCTGCTTAAACGCCGTGAAGAGGTACTTCGAGATCTGGATATTCTCCGTTCCTCAATTTCCGATGAGAATTCGGAAGATTCCATCAACTCGAATTACTCCATGCATATGGCTGACCACGGTACCGATACCATGGATCGAGAACAGCGATTCATGTTTATCGCCCGCGACGAAAAATATATCACCTACATTGATCAGGCTCTTGATAGAATAAGAAACAAGGTCTATGGTATCTGTATCAAGTCCGGAAAACCTATTCCGAAAAAGAGGCTTGAGGCTGTGCCGCATACCTCAGTGAGAATTGAATTCAAACAGACGAAAAAGTAGCGGCTGACAGATTGCAAAGTTTAATGGCAGAAAAAGGCGTACTGTATGTACGCCTTTTTTTTTGATCAGTCGTTTTCTTCCTTGTCGGTTGTAACATCGCTGACCTCGATTGGGTAGTCGCCGCTGAAGCACGCCGTACAGTAGCTGCCCTCTTCATTTTCAAACGTAGGAACGCTGTTCATCAACCCCTGCATGGAGAGGTATTTCAATGACTCCACACCAATATATTCCCTTATTCTTTCGATTTCCTCCACATCACTATCCATGTTGTCAAACATGTGTGTAAGCAACTGGCGTTTGTTAGGGAAATCCATGCCGTAAAAACAGGGATTGGTAATAGGTGGAGAGCTGATGTGCAGGTTGATCGACTTGGGATCTGCCTCACGGATCAGTTTAATCAGCATCTTGGCCGTTGTACCGCGGACAATGGAGTCGTCCACGAGAATGATAGGTCGGCCCTGAAGGACACCGCGAACAATGTTGTATTTGGAGCGTACCTTGATATCGCGACTATGAATACCCGGCTGGATGAAGGTTCTTCCCACATAATGGTTGCGGATAAGACCGTGTTCAAATCTTGCTGACCGGTTCATTTTCATGCTTTCACGAACAAATCCAAGTGCAGCGGTATTTGACGAATCGGGCACGCTCACAACGGTCAGCTCTTTCTCACCGGGCTGATGCTCGATTGTCGACTCTCTGGCAAGGTTCTTGCCAAGATTTCTCCTGATCTTGTCAACAGAGTGCTGGAAAATAAAACTGTCCGGGCGGGCGAAATAGACATATTCAAATATACAGCGTGCCTTGCGTTTAGAAGGCGGAAGAAAGAGTGATGTTGGCTTTTCGTTTGTGACCGCAAGATGATCGATAAGGAGAATTTCACCGGGCTCTATATCACGAATGTACTCTGCCTGTATAATATCAAAGGCACAGGTTTCACTCGCGACCACATAGGTAAGTTCTCCTGTAAGCGGATCAACTTTCTTTCCTAAGGCAAGCGGCCTGAACCCATAAGGATCTCTGGCTGCAATCAACTGGTTGTTGGCCAGAATAACGATTGAGTATGCACCCTGCACCTGCATCAACGCTTCGTATATCTGGTGTAAAGGCTCTTTTTCACGGCTTCGCGCTGCCAGGTGCGGGATGATTTCAGTATCCGAAGATGCCTGAAAGATGACACCGAGTTCTGTCAGCTCGCGTCGTAATGCACGTGAGTTGGTAAGGTTTCCGTTATGAGCTATCGCCAGACTGCCTGAGCGGTAGGTCAGGGAAAACGGTTGAATATTGCTGATGGATTTTGAAGAGCCTGTAGTCGAATACCGGTTATGTCCGATTGCGGCATAACCGCCAAGGGTTTCAAAAATGGCTTCATCTCTGAATACTTCCGAAACCAGCCCCATTCCCTTGTGCTGCTTGAAAAGAGTTTTCTTTTTAACTTTGTTGTAATCAGCTACAACGATGCCTGCGGCTTCTTGTCCTCTGTGCTGAAGGGAGTAAAGTCCATAGAAGGTATCTTCCGCGGGAGTTTTTGAATTAAAAACACCGAAAACTCCACACATGGGCAATAATATGTTAAAGTTACTTAACCTGTCATTAACGCTTAGTAATCAGACGAATGAACATAACCATTCAAACGGTAAATTGAAAATAATCGTTGCATCACTTATTCTTGACTGTTTTCAAACAACTCTCTTTTCGTGAGCTCTTTTTTTTAATGATAAAAGGAATTGAGAGTCCAACATTGCTGTTATCTTTCCTTTATAAAAAATCCGGTAACTGCTTGTTCATAATTTCCTGTTAACTATCCATAAGGCTCATGTATTCAACAACAAATAAAAATCCCAAGCCACCAGGTGTTGCGATCTGGGTGCTGGTAACTCTACTCTGGGGAACGGTATTTTTCGTCACATCTGTTTTTATGTTGAGGTATGCTGCACTCTTGCTTGGCCAGGGCATGTTCAGTCCATCAAGGAGTGAGGTTTTCAACTCGTATGGCATTCATGCGGGAGTGCTGATTGTATTTGCTCTTGTAGCCATGATGGTTAAAAATATGGTCGAACCGGGAAGCCGCAAACAGATCGAGAGGTGGAAGAATATTTCGGAAGGCAAGGGAGAAAAACTCTTTATTTCTTTTGCAGGCAGCATTGCAACCAGTTTTTTCTTTACCGGCCTTACCGCCATGACCTTTCTCTTAAGTGCTGCAGCGTTTGGCTTTGTGGTCAGCTTGACCATCCCGGTCGTTTTGACTGCAGCTCTGCTCAATATTGGTGCAGGTCTTTCTGCATCTCTGATTGTCGGGTTGGTTTTTCTGATTGCGAAGGTGGGCAGGAAAAAGGCGTGAAGTATTCTGGTTATACAGGGATATCGGATTTAAAAACAAAAAAGCGCAGGTATAAACTGCGCTTTTTGTATTTTTTCCGTGGAGCTAAGGAGACTCGAACTCCTGACCCTTTGCATGCCATGCAAATGCTCTACCAACTGAGCTATAGCCCCGTTAACCAGCTCTAATTAAAAGAAAAAAAACTTGTTTTTGCAACTTGTTTTGTTGATTCTTTCTGTTGGAACATGTTATTAATGCAAAATAAGCTGTTATGTCACTTTCGTTTGTCATCAAGGAAGGCTTTTCTAGTATTGGAAGGGCGAAACTGCCAGCCGCAATTACGGTCGCGATAAGTTTTTTTGCTCTTGTGCTTCTTGGTTTGTTCAGTACCGTCTCTCTAAGTTTTTTTGATGTCATACAGGAGCTCCGGAGCAGGGTGGAGCTTGAGGTTTTTCTTGCAGACTCTGTAAGCGAGTCTCAGGCTGTCGATACTGCAGGGCAGATAAAGAGGCTGAGAGGAGTGAAGGAGGCATCGTATGTTTCGAAGGACGAAGCCGCGCAAACGTTTACCCATGATTTTGGAGAGGATATTGTCAGGATTCTTGGTTCAAATCCGCTTCCCCGTTCAATCAGGCTTAAGTTTCTGCCTGACTATACAACCCCGGAAAGTATCGGGCGAATTGTGCCGGAAATCAAGAGAATAGCTCCGGATTCTGATATACGCTACAATCAGTCATTTCTTGGTCAGATCGAAAAAAATGCCCGGTTGTTTACCCTGCTTACCGGCGGCATAGGGATATTGATTTCCCTGGCAACGATTGTGCTTATCGGCTATACGATCCGGCTGGCGATGTATTCAAGAAAGGAAAAAATCAGGACTATGCGCCTGGTAGGAGCTACCGCCTGGTTTATCGGGACCCCCTATGTCATTGAAGGCGCCCTTCAGGGGCTGCTTTCAGGAGGGCTCGCCGCAGGGGCGGTCTATCTGCTTTTTGATCAACTGCTCTTTCGTTACGAGCCGGGTATCTATAAGGTATTGGAGCCTTCAGCACTGCTGATTTATCCGTCCACCGTCCTTCTTGGCCTGGCACTAGGCATTCTGGGCAGTACACTATCCGTCAGCAAATATCTCAGGGCCGTGTCAAAACGCTGACCTCCCTGGAATCCTTGAAGTCCCTGATGTCCCTTTCGTCTTTTTCTCCGTTATTTTCCGAGCGAGTAAAGGAGTCTGATCTCTGCACTCCATTGATCGGAATCCGGAGTTTCAAGGATCAGGGGTATTTCTTCGCAGGCAGGATGTTCCATGATGTACCGGAAGGCCTCCATCCCGATTGTTCCCTTACCTATGCTCGCATGGCGGTCAAGCTTGCTGCCCAGCGGACGAAGGGCATCATTAAGATGCATCCCGCGAAGGTAACCGAGCCCGACTATCCGATCGAACTCCCTGAAGGTTTCGTCGATTGCATCGGTCGTCTGCAGGTCATAACCGCTTGCGAACAGGTGGCAGGTGTCAAGGCAGACTCCAACCCTGCTCTTATCTTCAACCTGATCAACAAGAGATGCCAGTTGTTCAAACCGGTATCCGAGATTGGTTCCTTGTCCTGCAGTGTTTTCAATAACGGCAGTGACGTTTTTTGTCGTATTGAGAGCCATATTGACTGATTCCGCTATAAGCTGCAGGCACTCGTCCTCAGTAATGCCGTTCAGATGGCTCCCGGGATGAAAGTTCAGCAGAGAGAGACCAAGACTTTCCACCCTCTGCATTTCGTCAATAAAGGCTTCCCTGGCATTGCGGAGTTTAACAGGGTCAGGACTTCCCAGGTTGATGAGATAGCTGTCATGAGGCAGAATGTGCTCAGGTTTATAACCACCCTCGCTGCAGTTTTTTCGAAATGCATCGATTGAGGATGTCGTTAGTTTCGGAGCAGTCCACTGACGCTGGTTTTTAGTAAACATGGCGAATGCCTTCGCCCCGATACTGATCGCCTGCAACGGTGCATTTTCAACTCCTCCGGCTATACTGACGTGTGCTCCAACGCGTTTCATAAACAAAAATAAATAGTGAGAATTAATCTGGCTTGTCCAGCATTGCCCATATATAGGTTGGGGTGATTCCTGAACCCCAACAAAACTCAAGTTGTCCTGAATAATGAGAATTAATCGTGGTTTCCGAATTTTCCGGCTTGTCCTGCACTGAGATTCACTGTTTCGCGGACGGCAAATGAACTCTCTTTGGCTGACGACGTCGAAAGCATTTCACCAAGAAGCCCGGTCGAAAAAAGCTGGACCCCGAGAATCAGCAGCAGAATACCGAGAAAAAGAATCGGGCGGTTGCTGACCGGTTTATGGAGCAGGATTTTATCAAGTGTGACGTAAAGACTGATGGTAAACCCTAGAAGAAAACTTATAAGACCGGCCATACCGAAAAAATGCATGGGACGGCGAAGATATCGGGTGATAAAGAGTACCGAAAGAAAATCGAACAACCCTGAAAAAAACCTTGATGAGTCGTATTTCGTGGTGCCGAATTGTCTCGCATGATGTCTGACGGGGAGTTCGGCAATTTTAAACCCCATCCACTCTGCCAGCACAGGAATGTAGCGGTGCATATCTCCACGCAGTTCAAGCCGTCGAGTTACCTCTTTGCGGTAAACCTTCAATCCACAGTTGAAATCGTGAATGGTGATGCCTGTAAAAAGCCGTGTTACCAGATTGAACAGTTTTGAGGGAATGGTTTTGGAAATCGGATCCTTGCGCTGCTGCTTCCAACCGCTTACCAGATCATATCCTTCCTGGATTTTTTTAATCATCTCCTTGATTGCAAAGGGATCATCCTGCAAATCAGCATCAATGGTGCAGATATAGTCGCCGGTTGCGGCCATGAACCCTGCCGAGAGGGCGGCTGTTTTTCCGAAGTTTCTCTGAAACGAAATCAGGCGAAGCTCAGGTCTGGAAAGGATCATTTCGCCGATTAAAGAGGCTGAGCTGTCTGTTGAGCCGTCATCAACCATAATGATTTCAAAACTGAATGGCTCCTTGAATAGCTTGCGAAGCTCATTCTCCTGCATTGCAGCATAAAGCTGTTTTACAAGATCAGGCAGCGATTCCTGTTCATTGTACAGCGGGACGATGATGGTAAGTGAGGTCAAATGGGCAACAGATAATTGATAAGAGGATAAAGTTCAGCTGAAAAGTAAAGAGTAAACAGGGTAAAGCCAAACGTACACTTCTTATACCCCTCTCATATCGGGTGGCCAGATGTATTTATGCAGTTGCAGCTGCATTCTTACGTTGAGCCGGTCGCTGAGAATCCACCCTGCAAGTTCCTGCGGCTCCAGCTTGCCGAACATTACGCCCATCATGATGGTAAAAGAGTCTGTCAGCCGGTGTTCAAACAGCAGTGATTTTGCCCACTCGTAGTCACTCCTGCATCCAAGGACCATCTTGAACTCGAATTTTTTCCGGTATGCAGGTTCAGCTTCCAGAGCAAGCTGAATGTTTTCAGGATTGTTTTTATCGCAGACACCTGAAGAAGGCGCTTTGATATCGATGATCTTATGGACACGAGGGTCAACTTCGGCAACAGAAAGAAAGCCCCCTGTTTCAAGCAGTACGGTATGACCAAGGTCACAGAGTCGTTCCATAAGGGGATAGACAGCAGGCTGAAGAAGCGGCTCTCCACCGGTGACCTCAACAAAGGGGGCCTGAAAAGCAGAGGCTTGGCGGATAATTTCCTCAATTTCAAGGGTCGCTGCATCGCTTTCAGCGTAGGCTGTATCGCAGCCAAGGCAGCCGTGGCCGCATCCTGCAAGACGGATAAATGCGCAGGGCCAGCCTGCAAAGGACGATTCGCCCTGGATGGAGTGAAAGATCTCACTGATGTTGAGTGTGCCGGTGCTCATGACTGCTGTTCGGCAAGAATTTTCTCAAGCGCATCCGGGTAAAGTATATGCTCACAGGCAAGCACTCTTTCTGCAAGTGTCTCCGGAGTATCGTCAGGCAACACAGGCACATGCCGCTGCATCAGAATTCTTCCCTTATCGTACTCCTCATTGACAAGATGTACCGTCGCACCGCTCTCTGTTTCACCTGCCTCAAGCACAGCAGCATGAACATAAATGCCATACATCCCCTCACCACCGAATTTCGGCAGCAGTGCCGGATGGATATTGATAATCCTGTCCTGAAATGCAGTCACAACCGCATCAGGCACCTTCCGCATATACCCTGCGAGTACAATAATGTCGATACGCTGTTCCGTTAAGCTCCCCAGCATTGCTGCTGCAAAATCATCAAGAGAGTCAAACTGTTTTTCAGTCAGATGCACTGTCGCAATCGCGTTCAATCGCGCGAACTCCATTGCCCCGCACTCTACACGGTTAGAAAGGCAAAGCACGATTTCCGCATTGAGCTGTTTCTTCTTCAGCGCACGAAAGATAGCCTGAAAATTACTTCCGGAACCAGAACAGAAGATCGCTAAGCGGGTTTTATGGGTACTCATGTAACTGTTATGATGTTAAGACGCAACAAATTTTCAAGGAGCGACTTTGTCCTAATATGCAATCAAGGATGATTCTTTTCAAAGAGGTTATCAAGAGCACTACCTAGATCACCACTCTTGGTGAATAACTGAAGTACTATTTTTATGCTGATTTTCTGTACCTTTCTTGCGGATCATTTTTGAGTGATCTTTTGAAGGCCTATAAAGTTGATGGAAGCACATAAGCGCATATCGTGAACGGTGGAGTGGAGTTTATTGAGCATTAACCAGAAATGATATCTGATTTTTAGTTCCAGCCTACTGCCTTTCTGCAACCGCTGAGCTTGAATGTTAGGTAAAAGATAATGAAAAGGGGATAGGATAGGTATGATAATTAAAGATCTTGAAATTATAGGGGTGGGTGGAATTGACTCACTCAAGCTGAGCTTTGACCCACAAATGAATTTGATCTGTGGGCCGAATGGTATTGGTAAAACGACCATAATTGAATGCATTGCTCATGCATTTTTTCTTGGCGAAACAAATATCCTTAAAAAAAATGTCCGAAGCGAACTTAGCAAAATTAATGCAGTAATTGAAGCGGATGGTGAAGACGTAAAAGTTGATATTGATATAAATGTATATGAGCCAAATCAAAGTTGTCGTATTAATGGGCTGCATAAATTATGTGAAAGACTATTATCTCTAAAAACAACAAGAATATTTAGTTATCAACCCTTGAATGCGGTTGGTAAAGATACGGATAAAGCACAACATATTATTTGGGGGGAGACAAGTGGAGGTGTAAATCTTCACGATGTAAAGAATTGGTTTGTGAATAGATACCTATACTCGAAGCATGAAGGAGCCTTAGACGATGCTCAGATTCATAACTTTGAAATAGCAAAAAAGTGTTTTTCTCTTCTTAATAGTGATTTTACATTTAGCAAAGTAAATGCGTCTTCAAATGAAATTATAATATCATCTCCAACTGGTGATATCTATTATGAGTATTTGTCATCAGGCTTCAAATCATGCATTTCTATACTTTTTGGTATTATGAAGGAAATTGAATTCAGGTATAGTGATCCAAAAATTAAAGTTGATGATTTTGAAGGTATTGTTATTATTGATGAATTAGAACTTCACTTGCATCCTGACTGGCAATCAAAAATATCAAAGGTACTTGTTGATGTCTTTCCAAAGATCCAATTTATAGCAACTACCCATAGCCCGCATGTTATTCAATGTGCAGAGCCGAGGCAGATTATTGCACTTGAGAGCCATGATGGCAAGACAGAACTCAGAAAACTTCCGGAAAGTATTTATGGATTTAAGGGTTGGTCTATTGAGGAAGTATTGATCGATGTAATGGGAATGCATGACACAAGAACAGATATATTTTTGTTGAAAATTGATGCTTTCGGTAAAGCAATAGAAGCTGAAGAATATGATAATGCATATGCTATTTATGCGGATCTAGACCAGTTGCTTCATCCACATAATACAATAAGGAAGCTCTTGAAGTTTCAGTTGGCCTCGATCAAGGAGGCTGAAATTGATTAAGCTAGAAAGAAATTTCACCCCACTAATAATGAATCCTTTAGAGGTACGTACTCTCACTGATAAATACAAAGCTAAGGGTGACTGTGTTTGGCATATTGAGGAATTAAAAACAGCTTTACTTCATTTAAGTGATAACAAATGCGCATATTGTGAATGTGACCTTACAAAAGAAAGTAAGTATATGGAAGTTGAACATTTTGAGGACAAGCACAATAATCCAGATAAGGTTATGGAATGGGACAATCTGCTTCCAGCTTGTAAGCGTTGCAATGGAAGCAAAGGAATACATGACGTGGTACATGAGCCAATTATTGACCCATTTAAAGAAGATCCAAAGAATCATTTAAAACTTAGGTTATATCGGTTTCGGGAAAAAACTCTTATGGGTAAGAACACTATTGAAGTTGTTGATTTAAATCACTGTGAGCGCGCAGTGGCTAAGCGCTTTGAAATAGGTGAGGCTCTTCTGACTTCAATTAAGGAAGCACTCGAAAAACTTGATAGATTTATTGAGAATAATTCTACCAAGTCGAAGAATCGTTTACTTGGACACGTTCAGAGTCTATTGCTTGAATGCCAAAAAAAATCACAATATTCAGCAACCGCAGCATCTGTGCTTCATGCTGAGACTGACTATCATGAACTTAGAATTAAAATGAAGGCAATTAATCTTTGGAGTGAAGAATTAGAAAAATTGCATCTTTTGTCGGAGAAAATATCTATGGAATGCGCCTAAACATAAGGATCTGACCTTCAAGCAGCAGGCCTTTTAGTTATTTTATCATTAATTCTAAGCGCTTCACAGAAATTGATTCCGTAATAAAACATGCCAGACAAAAAACAGATTAGCCATTATTGCGCCGTACGGACGCTGCTTCTGGTCGCCCTCCGTGGTAGCTCAAGCAAATACTGAATGATTTCAGAAAAGCTTGCGGAGTTACTTATCGTAAATCGCTTATAATTCATGTAGTCTTGTTACTTCATCTCACTTTCATTCTCGTGACCGATTGAGCATTCTCCCCCCATTTAGTGCATAGAGCGGACGATAGAACGCTACTTTTTTCTTGTTGCGTTTATTAATTTTACATTGTATATTTACATTGTAAAATTAATAAATGACTCATTATGGCAAGACCTATTAGAAAAGAGCAGATACCGCATCTTCAGGAGGCAATAAAGGATACGGCTTGGCGGCTGATTGCGGAGTTCGGGGCACCAGCCCTTTCGTTGCGAGCCATAGCCCGGGAGTTGAACATTACCGCCCCGGCTATTTACAACTACTTCCCTGATCGTGATGCCCTGGTGACAGCTCTCACCATTGATGCCTTTACATCTTTTGGTGATGTTCAGCTCAAGGCTCGCGACAGCTTTCCGGAAACTGAGCCTCTTGCGCGTTTACAAGCCATTGGACTTGCGTATCGCAGCTGGGCTCTGAGCTATCCCCAGCGCTATCATCTTATCTTTGGTACGCCCATTCCCGGCTACGAACAGCAGCAGATGGAAATTATTCCATCTGCCACCCGTTCCATCAGCGCGTTGGTAAGCGTGATCGAAGATATCCGTGTTGCCGGTAAGCTGAAAACCGAAAATTTCCCTGTAGTGCAGCCTGAGTTTGAGGCACAGCTTTCGACCATGAAAACCTGCACACGCAATTATCATATTCTTTCACATGGAGTTGCGCTGATCGTCTGGACCCGGGTGCACGGTCTGGTGTCGCTTGAAATCGGCGGCCGCCTTCCTCCGTTCGGGCTGACTGGAGAAGTTCTCTATGACTATGAAATGCAATCAATAGCCAAACAATTTATAAAGGAGTGAATAATGAAAACATTGATTCTTGACGGGTCGCAGGCAGGCGACAGAGTCGGCAGTTTTTCAGCTGCTGCCTTGCAGGCAGAAATTGCAAAGCGTGGATGGTCGTCCGAAGTAGTTGTGCTTCGTGAGAAAAAGATAGGCAACTGCATGGGTGATTTTTTATGCTGGTTTAAAAGTCCCGGAAAGTGTCATGTGGCTGATGACCAACTGGAGATATCGAGGAAATTCATTGAAAGCGATCTTGTTATTTTTCTCACGCCGATTACCTTTGGCGGTTACTCTCCGACGCTCAAGAAAATGGTTGATCACATGATTCAGAACACTTTGCCGTTTTTTGCGACTCACGGCGGGGAGATTCATCATCTGCAACGGTATGAACGTTATCCTGATGTTCTCACAATCGGCTGGCAAAGCGAGCCGGATGAACAGGGCGCCTCTATTTTTCGGCATCTGGCCTGGCGCAACTCCATCAACTTCTATGCGAAGGTGCATGGGTGTGGTATTCTCTCCGGGAATCAGGAGGATCGTGTAATGGAAGCGCAGCTCCATCGCCTGCTTGATCAGATGGAACGTCATGAATCAGATGCAGAGGTCACTCTGCCGGTCATCAGCCGCTCATCTGCGACCCCGACTTCAGTTCGTCGTGCATTGCTGCTGGTTGGAAGCCCTCGTATAGAGAAAAGCAGCTCATCATCACTTGGTTCATATCTCTTTGAACAACTGAAGCAGCATGGTGTCGAAAGTGAAACAATCTATATCTACAAGGCTATCAATACCACAGAGCGACTGGAAGCACTGCGTCATGCGATTTCTACGGCCGATCTGGTTGTTCTCGCTTTTCCGCTCTATGTGGATACACTGCCTGCTCCGGTTATTTCGGTTCTTGAAGATGTTGTGAAGAACGGCACAGCGAAAACAAAGCCGACACGTTTTGCTGCCATCGTCAATTGCGGTTTCCCCAATGCGAGCCAGAATGCCAGTGCCATTGCAGTTTGTGCCGAGTTTGCCCGTGAAGCTCAGTTTGAGTGGGTGGGTGGGCTTTCTCTTGGCGCTGGGGAAGGAATGGTTCATGCAAAACCACTTGCGGAACTTGGAGGACAGGGCGCTCCTCTCAGAAAAGCTCTGGAGATGGCAGCAGGGGAGCTTGCCCAGGGCCAACCCGTTTCCGATAATGCATTGAAGTTACTTGCCAAGCCTTTGATGCCGGAATGGATGTTCAGATTGGGTGGCACTATTGGATGGAAGATGCGGGCACGAAAGTTCGGCACGCAAAAGCTGCTGAAGGCCAGACCTTATCAGAAAGCAGTATAAAATGGAGCTCACTTCAATCTCGTTATATGAGTAAGTGATGATAGTTGCACTCCCTGTTCTACTCATTTCAGTAGAATTATCCGTACCTTTACCGTAAGTATACTCTTTCACTCATAAATTTAAATCGCCAGAATATGGGTATCAAAGAGATCGAAGTCGAAATACAGAAGCTCGAATTAAAGGAACGTGCTACGCTCGCAAAATGGATAGTTGAGAGTCTCGACAATTTATCTGAAGCTGAAGTTGAGGCTTTGTGGGCTGAGGAGGCAGAACGCCGCCTGGATGAGTTGGAGCAGGGGATTGCATCAGAGATTTCAGACAAAGAAGTACTCCGTCGAGCCCGTGCGGCTATTTCATGAAGCAGATTGCTTTCCACCCCAGTGCTGATGCAGAGGTTACCGAGGCAGCGCAGTATTACGAAGTTCAGAAGTCAGGGCTTGGTTCACAGCTGCTTGTTGACGTGGAAAGAGCTCTTCATCAGATTTTAAAGAATCCTGAGGCTTCACCAAGAATCGGGAGAAGATTACGAAGAAAGTCTTTATTGCGCTTCCCTTACAATCTGGTCTACGCTGTTCATCAAGATAAGATTTTAATTTTGGCGTATGCACACCAGAAAAGACTTCCTTTCTATTGGCGAAAACGGCTAAAGTGACAAAGCAAAAAAGTAGTCGTTCAAGCCTTAGTGGCAATAGCTAAGGCTTAGCTTTATTTATTCTGGATTCATCAGAATAGTTTTCTTTTTTACTTAGCACGCAGTCCTCAAGTAGTTGCACTACCTATTGTCCCTGAAGTCCCTTCAGTCACTGTTCTTTTCTTTTTCCTCTTCTTCTCTCAGCACTTGCCCCTCAGCACTATCAATTAATTAGGGATTTTTTCTTAGATTCAGGCTCTAAAATTATGACTGAAACCTTCATTAAATAATTTTCTGCAAATGTCTGATCCTGTCATCAAGCGGGCCTTGGTCTCTGTTTCTGATAAAACCGGTATTGTTGATTTCTGCCGGGAGTTGAGTGCCATGGGAGTTGAGATTTTTTCAACAGGCGGAACCTTGAAATCACTGCAGGATTCAGGCGTCAGCGCAGCTTCCATTTCCACCATCACCGGCTTTCCGGAAATCATGGATGGACGGGTAAAAACCCTGCATCCAAAAATACATGGAGGCCTTCTTGCTGTCAGGGAGAATCCCGACCACGTCAGTCAGGCAAAGGCAAACTGTATCGACTTTATAGATCTGGTTGTGGTTAATCTTTATCCCTTCGAGGCAACAGTAGCCAAGCCGGGCGTGACCTTCGAAGATGCTATAGAAAATATTGAT
>SESF01009369.1_pt1 | contig 74793 bp, 71 predicted proteins | sample 3171521 | NCBI WGS metagenome assembly SESF01 (sample SAMN10866945, study PRJNA518727) | freshwater metagenome | biome: subpolar coniferous forest; feature: holomictic lake; material: water; isolation source: holomictic Lake 227, 6 m and 8 m depth | place: Canada: near Kenora, Ontario | collected...
TTTCCATTGTAGAAATTTTATGCAATTCCAAATTGCCAATTTATCGGGCAAAGGTACTACATGCAAGAGGGGCTAGCTTTCGAAAAAGGGATAATATTTTTACATCATTGTGTCAAAAATCAAAGAAATATAGACACAGACTGCATTTCAAATGGTTCTATATCTTTGCAAAATGGATGCAATTTATGAGCTGCCACAAATCAAAGCCGTTGCAAAAGCCCTTTGGAAAGAAGGAAAGGCAAATAAGGTTTGGATCTTTCATGCCAGCATGGGTACAGGCAAGACCAGTTTTATACATGCATTAGCTGAGGTATTGGAAGTAAAAGACACCGTGGGTAGTCCAACTTTTTCCCTGATCAATGAATACGAAAGTCCGATTGCAGGAACCATCTATCATATGGATTGGTACCGATTAAAAGACGAAGAAGAAGCTATTCAAGCGGGAATTGAAGATGCAATATTATCAGGGAATCTATGTTTGATTGAGTGGCCCGAAAAAGCTGCCGGATTATTGCCCGAACAACCTTTTGAAGTATTTATGGAAATACTTGATGAAAAAATGCGTAGAATTTACACTGAGCGCTCAGAAGAATAATCTATTTCGGATGGCTTTTAAAGGAAACCATTTGTGCTTCAAATCAAGTAATTTTATAAGGAAGAATAATTTATCCTAATAATCAAAAGAAAATGGCCACAAGCAAACCGTCCATCAGTGCATCTTTCCAATTTGAAACAATGGAGGAGACGCTGGATATAAAACCTCAGGGCGAGAAATTATTTATCGGCATTCCTAAAGAAATTGCATTTCAGGAGAATAGAATTGCCTTAACACCAGATGCAGTTGGGGTATTGGTTGCAAATGGAAACCATGTTCAGGTAGAACATAAAGCAGGCGAAGGCAGTAACTATTCCGATCAGGATTATGCAGAAGCAGGAGCCAAAATCGTGTACGACAAAGCAGAGATTTATAAAGCACCGATTCTTGTAAAGAGTGCTCCACCTGTAGAAGAGGATCTGCCTTTTTTGCAAATGAATCAAACCATCATTTCCCCCATACATTTATCGGCGCTCAAAAAACATCATATTGAAACAATGATGGCAAAAAGGATTACAGCCTTGAGTTTCGAAAATTTTAAAGACGATAGTGGTACTTATCCCATTGTTCGAAGCATGAGCGAGATTGCGGGAAGTGCGGTAATGTTGATTGCGGGTCAGTATTTAAGTAGTTTTAATAAAGGCAAGGGCGTATTACTTGGAGGTATCAGTGGTATTCCGCCAACTAAAGTAGTGATTGTTGGTGCGGGTATTGTGGGAGAATTTGCTACGAGAAATGCATTAGCACTTGGTGCTTCTGTAAAAGTTTTCGATAATAATGTTACGAGATTAAAACAGCTGCAAAATAATTTAGGGCAACGTATATGGACTTCCGTTTTGGAGCCCAAAATTCTTTCAAAGCAATTGAAAACTTGTGAAGTGGCTGTTGGCGCTTTAAGCAATGAATTTGGAAGAGCGCCCGTTGTGGTTTCAGAAGAAATGGTGGCAGCAATGCGTCAGGGTAGTATCATAATTGATGTGGCAATAGATCGTGGAGGATGTTTTGAGACGAGCGAATTAACCAGTCACGAGAACCCGACTTTTGTAAAGCACGGCGTAATACATTATTGCGTACCGAATATTCCTAGTGGGTTTGCGCGAACAGCTAGTCAGGCTATTAGCAATGTATTGATGCCATTGATTTTAGACGTAAGTGATGAGGGTGGACTTGAAGAAATGGTATGGCATAATTTTAACCTTCGTGAAGGAATTTATTTATTCAAAGGGGCTTTAACGGATATTTATATTAGTCAAAAGTTTGACCTGAAATTCACTGATTTAAACTTGCTTATTGCAAGCAGAAGATAATAAATTATATTTTTATTATGAGCTATGTGTATTCGAATTTAAATGGTTTTCTAAATAATCAAACATTATTGGGTGCCTTGGTATTAGTCATTTCTTTTAGTTATTTTTTTTATAGAAAAAGTAAAATACATTTTCGTATCAAATCGCATAGAAATAAAGAGGGAGTTGTGGTGTATAAGGCAGAGCATAAGGTTTGGTTATTTGGAAAATGGGAAGCTGATTATTTAGGAATTCATTCGAGTGAACAGACAGAAAAAATGAGAGCCTTATATATTTTAATGGGCTGGCAGAAAAAAGAAGATACACCTTCAAAAGAAGAAAAAGAAAGTGGAAATTTTACCCACGAATATTATTCTTCCCCAAAAGTCAGGGAGTTGGAGAAGAATTTATTGAAGAAAGTAGACAACGTGTAAGGAAGTGAAGAGTTTTAAAGTGAAGAGTGAAGAGTGGAAGAAGAAGTGAAGAGATAAGAGTGAAAAGTGAAGAGTGGTTGAAAAGTGTGAAAGTGAAGGTATCCCTCGCTTTCACACTTTTTCATTTTCAATCCTCTCTTCACTTTTATCTATAATCTTTTATCTTTTTTTACACATATTTCGTAACCCCCGGCACAGCGATGGGGTAGTAGCCATCGGGGCCTGGAACTATTGGTGTTGGGGCATCCCAGGCATATACTTTCGGATGTATATCTAATCCTGAATTGATGGCTTTATCCCAAGCAATAACTTGTCCGCTATAAGTTGCCATTCTACCGAGAATGGATGTCATGGTACTATGAGCACCATTATCCGCATCTGCAAATTTGTATTCACCTTTTACAATAGCTGCAAATAATTCATCGTGTTCGGTTTGATACGGATTGTTTTCTCCCTTCATATCGTATTGATAAATTGGGTTGCCTTTTGCATCGACAATCTTTCCAGCACCGCAGAATATCTTCCCTTTTGTGCCTACTAATAATTCATCAACTTTACTTGAGGTTCCAGGGATATGACGGCACTGACTATTTAAAATAGATCCATCGGCATATTGGAACTCTACATAGTGGTGATCGAAAATTTCTCCGTTTTCCTTTCCCTTACGAACTTGTCTTCCACCCATGCCCTGTGCCTTAACTGGATAGCCCCCTTTAAACCAATTGATCACATCGAGATTGTGAATATGCTGTTCAGTAATATGATCGCCACAAAGCCAATTAAAATAATACCAGTTACGCATTTGGTATTCCATTTCGGTCTGACCCGCTTTACGTGGCCTAACCCAAACACCATCGTTATTCCACCATGCTTGTGCAGATGTTATATCGCCAATCATGTCTTTGCGTTTAAATAATTCGCGATAAGAATTTTGATAGTGTCTTTGTAAGCCAACCACTACATTGAGTTTTTTCTGTTTTGCGATTTGTGCAGCAGCTAAGACTCTTTGAATACCTGCAGGGTCTGTTGCCACAGGCTTCTCCATGAATACATGTTTGTTTTGCGCGATCGCTTCTTCAAAATGAATAGGGCGGAAACCTGGAGGTGTTGTAAGTATCACCACATCTGCCAATGCAATTGCTTTTTTATAAGCATCAAAGCCGGTAAATTTTCTTTCTTCAGGCACATCTATTTTTTTCTCTAAACCCTTTCCATCGTTTTTTGCTTCTTCTACAAGCGACTTCAAGCAGTTATCTAAATTATCTCTGAAAGCATCTGCCATGGCAACCAGTTTTACATTCTGTTTGCTCAACAAAGCTTGCATAGCTGCACCGGTACCCCTACCACCGCAACCCACTAATACAATTTTAATTTCATCACCAGCGCCTGAAAAATAATTGGCTCTTGATAGAAATGGAGCAGCGATCAAGCCGCCTGCAATAATAGAACTGTTCTTCACAAATTTTCTGCGAGAAGAATGGTTAAAAGCATCGTTAGACATAACTATTGATTTAAATGTTTATAGACCCAGATAGTTTTTAAAAAATTCATTAATATTTTCTGTTGATGGAGCAATTTGAGGGCGTACCAAACGAATGCCTACATTCTTTGCCTCGGTCAACCACCACTTACTCTTCGGAATTTGTGGGTCTCTTCGATTCCATGCTGGCTCTGAGTGAAAACGCTTAGCAGAGCGAAAAGCTGTTCCAGATTCCATAAAAGATCCACCTCGTAAAACCTTTGGATATTTTGTACTGTTTACTTCCATTATAGGATTCTTGACATTTTCTTCCAGCTTACTATATCGCTCCGGTTCATAATGTTCGAGTGTCCATTCCATTGAATTACCTAAAATATCATAGAGCCCCCATGGGTTTGGTTTTTTTTGTCCCACTTTTTCATACTTATCATCCCCCGACTCGAGATCCCAGGCATAGTCTTTCAATTTAGATTTATCATCTCCAAAAAAATAAGGAGTAGTTGTTCCAGCTCTACATGCATATTCCCATTCTGCTTCTGTTGGCAAACGATAGAAGATACCTGTTTTTTGGTACAGCCATCTGCAATACATGATGGCAGCCCGCTGACTCATGCTATTGGCAGGATATCCTCCTTCTTTTCCCATGCCCCAGGTGAGGTCGACATACTGCGGACTAGGCCTGGTAATTGCATCTACATCAGAGTTCATACTCGTTTGATCGTCTTTCAAAAAAATATCAAACTCATCACGAGTTACTTCATAAGCACTCATCCAAAAAGCATCGAGTTGAATTTTTTTCTGGGGTCCTTCGTCAGTTTCTCTTTTAGCTTCTGTATTTGAACTGCCCATTAGGAAGCTTCCTGCAGGAATGGGCACCATTTTAAATTTTTGTGTACTGCCTGTGATGGTTTGTTCGTAGGGTTTAAAATCAATAGAATTTGTCTGTGCAAATAAACCAGTTGCGCTGAAAAATATGGAAACTAGTAAAGCGGTTTTCACGAAAAAATATTTATCTGTCAAGTTAAGTATAAAATCGACTGATTACAATTTCTTTTGATAGTAAAACAACTAGTTTTTTTTCCAAAACTTTTTAAATCCGGCGGTCTGATAGGTCTGGAGTTTCCCATTTTCAATACTGCTGATAAATAGTTCTGCATGTTGATTGAGGCAGATCTTTTTTGCTTCTGGAATGCTGATAATGCTGCAAGCAGTTGCCAACCAATCGGCTGTTGCCCCGTCTTTTGCAATCACTGTAACATTTCGCTGAAAACTTACACCATAGCCAGTTCTTGGGTCAATAATATGCGAGTATTTGATCCCGTTATGCTCGATATACTGATACGCATCGCCCGAAGTTGCCACTGCATAATTAGATAAGCTGAGTTTAAGTTTTAAGAGTTCATCGGTGGTTTCTGGAACATTGATCCCAACCAACCAACCTTCGTTTGCCAATGAGTTACTCATAACTATATCCCCACCTGCATCAGCCAAGGCTGTATCGATGCCATTACGTTGCAAAAACTCAATAAGTTTCTGCGCAATATATCCTTTTGCAATACCTCCAAGATCTAATTTCATGCCTTTAATGGAAAGTGCAATTTGATGCAAAGAATCGTTCCATAAAATTTTTTCGAAGCCAACATGTTTCTTGGATTCATTGACCGTTAAAGAGTCTGGGAATAACTGTTTTTTTCTGTAACTACGCCAAAGTTTACTTAATGGTCCAATACTTATATCATATGAATGCAAACTATTTTCAAATGCCTGTTTTGATAAAATCAAAATATCCCATAATGCAGGAGAACAAATTTGAAATTCATTTTCCGGAGCAGTTGATAATTTACTTAGCTCACTGCTACTGTCATAATCGCTATAGATATGACTAAAGGAATCGATTAAAGTGAAACATTCGTTGGCAAGCCTTGAAGCTTTTATGCTATCAGCAGATCCTAGAATAATATTAAATGGAGAACCCATTTTGTTTTGAACAAAATGGAATTTTTTGGACTGCCCGTTTGCGAACAATACAAAAACCAAGCAGATCAATAAAAAAATATAATTGCGCAAGGGCTTTTATTTTAGAATCTAATGGTTAAATTTAGTAACTAATCATAAATATATGGAACGCAGAAAATTCATGCAACAAAGTTTATTAGCCGGAGGTTCGCTTCTAGCAGCTTCTAATGCGATGGCATCGGGAAATAAGTCAGATCGTTGGGATGATAGTACTCCCTTTCATTGCAATTATGCCATACACGACGGCATGTTCAATAATTTGGCTGGACGTGATTTTATTGATCAGATCAAGTTTGCACATAGTGTTGGTTTTAGGGCGATGGAAGATAATGGCATGATGGATCGCAGTGCTGCTGAGCAACAAAAAATCGGAGATGCGATGGCAAAGCTTGGGATGGCAATGGGTGTGTTCGTTATTAATTTTGATAATTGGCCATTGAGTGTTTCAATGACGAGTGGTGATAAAGTATGGAGAGAAAAATTTGTAACGCGTTGTAAGATGGCTGTTGAGGTTGCCAAACGTACGAATACAAAATATATGACCGTAGTTCCCGGGAATTATGATCATAGCAAGTCGCTCGACTTTCAATTAGCAAATGTGATCGAAACTTTAAGAAGGGGGACTGAAATTTTAGAAAAAAATAATTTGGTCATGGTTTTGGAACCATTGAGCGATACCCCTGAATTGTTCTTAAGACGTTCAGACCAAAGTTTTGCATTATGTAAATCTGTGAATAGTTCCTCTTGCAAAATCTTATTTGATATGTATCATATGCAGCGCAATCAGGGTGATATGATTCCGAATATTGATAAGGCATGGGATGAGATCGGCTATTTTCAGATCGGAGATAATCCCGGAAGGAATGAGCCGGGTACTGGAGAGATCAATTATAAAAACGTATTCAAACACATACACAGCAAGGGTTATAAGGGAGTCTTAGGAATGGAACATGGTATTTATGGACAAGGAAGGGATGGAGAACTTGCATTGATTAAAGCTTATCGGGAAGCCGATTCATTTATATAAAAAAAAGGAGTCCCTCTTGCTTGGGACTCCTTTTTTATTTTATTGCTTTTCTTAAGTAAGCCCATTGTTTTAAACAATCTCGTGCATCAACTGCAGGATAGCCCAATACTTTTTTGCCATCTTCCACATCACTGATCACACCAGACATACCGCCAATTAATACCCCATTACCAACTGTAACATGGTCAGACACGCAAACACCACCACCAATAATCACACCATCACCAATAGTCACTGAGCCTGCTAATCCACTGCTGCCGGCCATTAAGCAAGATCTTCCTGTTTTACTATTATGTCCGATTTGAACCAAGTTATCTAGCTTGGTACCATCGCCAATAATGGTGGAACTAAATTTAGCGCGATCAATACAAGTACTTGAACCTACTTCTACATAATTACCCAACACAACATTGCCGATATGCGGAATCTTAACTAAACCTCTTCCATCTGCACTAGGCCTAAAACCAAAACCATCTGCACCAATAGTTGCATTGGGGTGAATGATACAATGGTGACCCACAACGCATCTTTCCCTTACAACTGCACCGGACCAAATGGTGCTGTGATCACCTACTTTTGTTTGGTCCAATATGGTAACATTTGCATAGAGTGTAACATCGTTTCCAATAGCCGCTCCTGCGCCAACATAACAACCAGCACCAATTCGGGTGTTAGTACCAATTACAGCAGTTGGATGAACAACAGCAGTAGGATGAATGGGCTGGTCAAATAAAGGCCCATCTGGTATAAACATTTCCAACAATTGCGCCATCGCTAAGTCGGCATTTTTAACTTTAATCAGAGCTCTGTTTTCGCCGGGTTCTAATTCAAATTCTTCGTTAATGATTGCAGCACAAGCTTTGGAGCTTCCCCAAAACTTCAAATATTTTTTATGACCAATAAAACTGATCTGGCTATTGTTAGCCATTTCTAATTGTTCTGGTCCGCTAATGGAAGCAGTAGTATTTCCAATAAGCGTTCCTTGTAAAACAGAATTGATTTGTTCAATGCTATAAGATTTCATTTCAGGCTTTATTATCTGTTTTAAAAATAGAATTTTTAAAGCTAAGAATTAATCAGCCTCACAAATGGATTTAATTTCTTCGAGGATGGGGTTCCAACCCTGACCATCATTCCAAGATTCTTTATACCTTCTTTCGCCCTCGGCTACTTTATTATAATCGCCTTGGGTAACTGTTAAATTAGTATATCCATCTTTTTGGTGCAGCTGATAAGTAACTATCAGATGGTTTTCTGGAATGTCAGCCATAGTTGAATTAGGGTCGAAAACAGTATAGACTAATAATTGATTCGGGATCAGTTGAAGGATTTTTCCTTTCACAAAAATCATATCCATTCCTTGGTATTGGCCCTTCCATAAAAGATCTGAACCAATTTCCCATTCAGATTCCGTTTCACAACCAAACATATAAGCCTTTGTTATTTCAGGATTGGTAAGTGCATCCCAAATGGTTGCCGCAGGGGAAGAGATGTCTATGGTATTTACAATGTTTAATTCAGGTAACATTATGTTGGATTTAGTTATAAAAATTATTTCAGGATCTCCACAATACTCCTGAAAGTTAGGTTTACTCTTGGTTGAAATATTTTTTTTGAGGGAGGTAAACGGTGTAGCCAATTCGTTTGTGTTTCGCCTTTCATTACTAATAGGCTACCATGTTCTAATAATATAGATACCGACTCTTTGTTTTTCTTGTGTTTGAATAAAAATTTCCTCTCGGCTCCAAAACTTAAAGAACCAATGGCGCCGTTTTTTTTCAAATCCTTTTCAGCATCGCTATGCCAGCCCATTCCCTCATCACCCGTATGATATAGATTTAGCAGACAAGAATTATAGGTTTCACCTGATTCTTTTTCAACAAGCAGCTTTAATGCTAACAATTCTTTTGTCCATTGTAAAGCCTTCTTAGTTGTATTGGAATAGGCATATTCATAAGCATGATCGCCATACCAAGCCACACTTCGTTTGGTAATATATTTTTTCCCGAAAACAATGGCTTCATCATTTTTCCATTCTATGGTAGCTAATAGTATTTTCAAATACCCGTTCGCAGTTTCATTTGTTAGGATATGTCCATAATAATTTACCGTGCCTTCAAATGGCAATAAATTTATGGTATTGTCTGACCGATGTTCGAAGAGATTCATTATACAGCAAATTGACGAAGGTGATGGTCCCTGTGTTTATAGATTCCAATACCCCAATCTTCTGCTTTAAGTTTCCCGAAAAATGGGTGAGGATGGGTAGTGCATTTTTCTATACCTGCAGTACAGTGCGCTTTTTCGTATAAACTTTTCATAATGAGTAAACTTTGATGTTTATTTTGACTTTGAATGTAAAGTTTTTTTATGTTTCAAGCTATCTTGAATCATTTTTTTTAAGACTGGAATTTTAATATCGTCTAATTTTTTTATGGAGATACAACCCTTTTCTGTTTTGTGCTTACCCAATTCAGATAAATATTTTTCCCTATTTTCTGAGCTCAGTGATAGATAGAAAACCAAACCTGTTGAGCGGGGTGAAAAAGCAATGATGGGCATATCTCCTTCACGCCCACTTTCATAAACATAGTGGTAGGATCCAAATCCAACAATGGATGGTCCCCACATTTTGGCATCAAAGCCCGACAAAGATTGCATCAACTCAATAACCTGAAAACTGTCTGATTTTTTAACTGGGTCCTTTACAGCATTCACAAAATCTGAAACGCTAGCAATAGTTTCGGTAGTTTTATTTTTTGCCATAAAAAATTACTTTTTAGTAATCATTAATTTTCCACCCAAATACCCCATCGGTATATAGGCAAGTATTAGGTCAACAGCAATAAACCAGGTAGTCGAATTAAGTTTTTTTCTAAAATTTTCAATTCCTCCAATTATTAAACCAGCAAGAACAGCTAAAACGTTTTTAAGTGTGGGATTCATAAAACATGTTTTATATGATATCAATAATTCTTAGTTGACTTGATCTACATCATGTACAAATTGTATTACACCTTTCATATAAACCTTTTGATCATCCCACATAGCTAAATGACTGCCATTAGGACAATAGAGGTACTTTCCTTTTTGCACCAATTTGCTTTGTTCTTCCATGGCTTTAGGATCCATGGTATCGTGTTTAGCACCAATCATTAAAGTGGGAATTGCAATTTCTTTTAGGCGGTTTTTGATATCCCAATTTGCCAATCTTCCACTGATCCCAAATTCGCTAGGCCCCTGCATCAGGGTATAAATTTCTGAGTTAACATGTTTCATTGCACGGTTAAACCCATCGGGCCATTCCTTTAGTCGGCATAGATGTTCGTGATAAAAATTAGGAATCAGCAATTCCATATACCTTGGATTGTTAAAATCTTTCTTTGCTTCTAAAGCCTTGATCTCTGCAAGCACTTCGGGGTTCATCTGTTTGGCCAAAACCTCTTCGGCATATTTAGCATATTCAAAAGCACTGGCTACCATATTTGATACCAGTAATGCTTTCATGTTCTTTTGATATTTCAGTGCATATTCCATGGCTAGAATGCCACCCCAGGAATTTCCGAGAACATAAAAATTACTGCTATCTGCGTGAATGGCTTTGCGAACTTGTTCAACTTCTTCAACAAATCTTTCTGTTGTCCAAAGGCTACTATCTTTTGGCTGGTCGCTATAATAAGATCCTAATTGATCGTATTCATAAAACTCAAAACCCTCTTTTTGAAAAAAAGTTTCAAAGCATTCCATGTACTCATGCGTCATGGCTGGTCCGCCATGTAATAAGAGTATTTTAATTTTCGGGTTACTACCAAAGCGTTTGGTCCATACTTTAAAATTCCCAACAGGGGTTTGAATCGGAACCATTTTTACGCCGCCAGATTCGATTGAATCGCCATAGTTGAAATAGGTTTGTAACGAATTAGTTTCGGTGCTATTTTTTTGATTGCAAGACAATAAAAGTATTGCCATTGCCAAAATGCAGAGTTGGCGCATTGGGAATTGTTTGATTAATGATTTCCTAAGATGCTAATTTTTATGCGAATCACATAAAATATTTTTCTTAAAGAGGCTTTCCTATTTTTTAATGATTTTCGATAATACCCTTTTTGCATTTTCTCCCATAATTTTTCCTGCTTCAGATTTTGAAAAACCTTTAGCCATTAACGCATCATTTAATTTCGGGAACTCGCTGTATTTACTTAGTACAGGTTTAAAGTTGGCATCCATATCCGTACCAATGCCAACATGGTTGATGCCAACTACATCTACGAGTCGTTTTATATTATCTATATATTCTTCAAAATTTTTATTGAAGCCAGAAGGCCAAGCCCCAATTACGCCGCCGGTATCGGCAATTAGTGTAGCATGTTCTTTAGAAATGGCACGTTTAGCGATAGGGCGGTCAGCTTCCATTTCAAGCATGCTATGTGATAAAATGAGGGGAGCTTGGGTGATAGCTGCAACATCTTTGGTTGTTTGATAAGAGGCATGTGCCAGATCAATCACTATCCCTTTTTCATTCATCTTTTTTATAAGCTCTTTTCCAAAAGGCGATAATCCGTTGAAATTGGCATCTGCAGTTTGAAGATCCCCAACTTCATTCGGAGCATAATGAACCAATTGAATAGAACGAACGCCGTCTTGATAGGTTTCGTCTAATTTTTCGAGACTGCCTTCTAGAAAATCGCCTCCTTCAATAGCGATATAACAAAGCGGTTCTCTGTTCTCAGCCCGAAGATCTTTTGAATTTGTTGAAATAGGAACGCCAACACTATTAAGGACTGACTTAAGTTGTGTGACTTGATTTTTGTATGATTTCCATCCTTCCCCAATTGCATATTTTCCAGTCACAGTAATTCCTGAAGCAGTTGGTTTTAAAAGTCCAGCATCAGCTACAATTGCAAAGAAAGCCCCGGTCAGATGCCCCTCTTTCATATTTGCAATAAGTTTACTGATACCTGCATCTGCATTGTCGCCAAAATTTTTCTTGAAAAAATTCCATCCGGGGTGACTATGTAAATCAAAAAAAACAGTTTGCTTTTCAGATCCAGCAAATTCAGCAAAGGATTTCATAGATAAAAACGGACTAGCCGCGGCAACCGTCATTGCGGTTTTTAAAAAATCCTTTCTTGATTGCATAAACATGATTGTATTAATTATTGAAAATATAGGAAATTCATCCTATTTTAAAAACTTATGTGATCCATCGCAATTAGGCAATCTTTTAGAAAGTCCGCATGTACAATCCGCTATACCCTTACCGCTCATTATTTTTTGCAAATAATTTTCAATCCTTGTCTCCCTTGTTTTCGATTGTTTTGGGGCTGAGAAATATATTATATATGCTCTTTGCCGCCCTGGGGTTAAAGCTTCAAATGCATTTTTCAAAGCAGGCAAAGAATTTAACTTAATTTGAAACTCTTCAGGAATAACGTAAGCAGTATTTGTTTTCGGAGTTAATTTTAATCCTGCTTTTTCAACTTCAATTGCCTCATACAGGTATGCATTCAAAACTGGCTTCAGTTTTCTTATTTCCTGCAAATTTGTAAATCGGATTTGTCTGCCAACCTGTGTATTCTCACCAGGCTTAATGAGTATGCCATTGGGGTCATTCAATAAGGCGCCATTAAAAAACAAAAGCGCACAATATTCTTTAAAGGGTTGTATAATCACTAGATTGGTATTTTGAAATGAGTAACATGGCTTACCCCATTTCAATTCTTCCGTTAATCCACAATCGAGTATGATCTTTCTCAATTGTTCCATTTCTTCCTGCCATTTTTTGGCGGTACTTAAAAAAGTATCAATCTTCGGGTTCATTCTATGCTTATTGCTTTGTTTGGTATAATAATTTAAATGCATTCAAAACAGCTTGATGCATTATGGTAGCATGGTCTTCCTGAGGTAGGTAGTCGTGATATACCTTTACACTTTTGTTTTTTGCGCTTCTGATTTTATCGGCCAATAAATTTACATCCACTTCCATCACTCTAGGAATGGCTGTGGGGGTAAGTCCCTCTTTTCCAACACCTATATATACAGCTGTTTGTTGATTAAAACTTGCATCAAAGAATTTTGCAGGTTGATTAAGTATGGAACCGTTGTTCCACCATAAACTCGGACTAACGATAATATATCTATTGAAAAGAAATGGCTTAGTAAATAAAATCTCAGTAGCTAGCAGTCCGCCTAGTGATTGCCCGATAATAGTTTTATCAGTATTGGTCTTGAATTTGGCATCAATATAGGGTTGTAAATCCTTTTCAATAAAAGCAATAAAACGATTTGAATGGCCAGTTGTAGGGTATTTTGTAACATCCTCTTTGATAGATGTGGGGAAGGTAAAGTCTCTTCTTCTATCTACGGTGGCAATGCCTACCACTATTGATTTTGGAACTTGGTTGATCCATTCAAAACTGTTGAATTGCACTAGACCTACTATATGAATAAAGTCTTCATCTGCAGAACCATCCAACAAATAAATGACGGGATATTTTTTTGCATCATTTTGGTCGTAGCCCTCAGGTAAATAAATATTCAAGATCCTTTTTTCAGATAACTCGGATGATTGTATTTCATCGATCAACCCAAGAACAAAAGGTTTACTCTTATCTTGTTGTTTTAAATGATTTGGTTGACCTAATAAGGTGGTAGTTAAAACGATGCAAAGAAAAAAAACTACTATTTTATTCATTTTGTAAATCTACTAGTCATTTTCAATTTATTTCCATATTAAAATGATCATACCTGTTAAGATAAAAGCAGCACCTGCTAAAACTTTAGCGGTTATAGGTTCTTTTAAAAGTATGAAGGAAAGAAGCAGCGTTACAACAATACTTGCTTTATCAATACTGGCAACATAAGATACCTGCCCCTCTTTCATAGCCCTATAATAAAAAATCCAAGATAGGGATGTAGTAATTCCAGAAATGGCTAAAAAAATCAAATTACTTTTCGGGGCTTGTTTTATTTCTGACAAGGCATTGTTCAGTAAAAAAGCATTAGCTGTAATGATAGCAAATACAACTGCAGTTCTGATGCTCAGGGCTACATCGCTACTTAGACTCTTCATTCCGAATTTTGCGATAACTGAAGTAAGCCCAGCAAATACCATTGAAATGATTGCAAATAGTTTCCATTTTTCCATCTCAGTAATTTTTATATTATAGTTGAATATTACATTACTTTCTTAAAGCCTAGCTTTCAAATATTGCAGTTTTCGATTGAAATCAGTTTGGAAAATAAAGGTACAAAAATTATCAAAATTCACTTCTAAATGAGATATCAAGCAATTTGCCATATGTGAATAATGCAATTAGCTTTTAGAATTGTATAAGTAAAGCATATTGGAATGTATGACCTTCGAAAGCTTTCTTCTCATTGTAACAGGGTACAATTATCTAAAATTGTGACGACCAAAACTTGCAGTTATGAAAAATCCATTACTGATAAAGCATTTTCTACCATTTATGCAGTGGTTTGCACTAATGATTTGTATTGCCATTGGAATTGACTTTATACTTCACCAGTTTGATTTAGTATTTATTGGTCTTTATCTTGGTATCTGCGGTACTATCTCTATTTTGCTTTCGTTCTTTTACTCTTTGAGGAAACGTAAAATTATTGAATCGGGCTCTCCTAAAAAACTATTACTACTTCATGAATATCTTTCATGGGCGGGTTCCATTATGCTGCTCGTTCATGCCGGAATTCATTTCAATGCGTGGCTACCATGGTTTGCTATTCTAATGTTATTAATTACTGTGGGCAGTGGTTTAGTTGGTAAATTTCTTTTAATTAAATCAAATGAATCTCTAAAGGAAAGAAGGTTAGAATTAATTAATTCAGGTAGCAGTAAAGAAGATGCTGATAAAGAATTATTTTTTGACTCTATCACGGTAGATCTAATGAAAAAGTGGCGGATAGTTCATTTACCCATTACGTTCCTATTTGGAATTTTGTCACTCTTGCATATAATTACCATCTTAATGTTTAGCAAATGAAAAAGGCAATCATATTGGCGATAATAGTTATTTGCATTATTCTTAGTTACCAGTTTCCTTATGCAATGCTTAATCCTGGGGAATTGGTAGAAGGACATCAGAATTTGAAAAATAAATGCCTGTCATGCCACACTGCATTTTCTGGAATTTCAAACGACAAATGTATTTCATGTCATAAATTGTCAGAAATAGGGAAAGATACTTTGCTAGGAATTGGAACAATTGGTAATAAAGTAAAACCATTATTCCATCAACAACTTTCTATTCAGGAATGTTCTTCGTGCCATACTGATCATAAGGGTGTTAAACCCGGAATACTTATAAGTAGTTTTAAGCATGAAATGTTGTCTCAAAGCATTTTGGTTAATTGTACGTCCTGCCACCAAAAGCCAAATGATGTCTATCATCAGGTTCTGACAGCAGGCTGTGATAAATGTCATAGTACGAATAAATGGCTACCTTCTACTTTTGACCATTCGAAATATTTTCAGCTAGACAAACATCACAATGTTACTTGCGCTTCTTGCCACACCAGTAATAATTTTGCTATTTATACTTGTTATAGCTGTCATGAACATTCAGAAAGTAACATGATTTCAAAACATAGTGAAGAAGGTATCTATAATATCACTAAATGTGCATCCTGTCATAAAAGTGCCAATAAGGATGATATAGGTGAGGACAATGAATCAAATCAAAAAGATAGGAATAATGCCAAGGAGTACATAAGGAAACATGAAAATGATAAAGATGATGACTGAGTTTCGATTATTAAATAATTATTTTTTGTATTCATCTCTCATTGCACGAAGATCAATTTTCGAACAATCAACAATTAGATCTTTCACGATTTTTAATGGCAATTCATCTTTACTTTTGAAATTGATGCAGCCTTTTTGAAATTTTGCATCTTTCAACAACACTTTATATTTTTCGTATATAGTAGTTGAACCGTACATTGGCAATACGTGTAATGACATATAATTTTTCATGCTAGAAAGTCCATATTTAAAAGTTCCCGGTGCATTATAAATAATCATTACTTTTCCCATCATTGGTGCAATTAATGGGGTAACTGTTTTGTCTTTTTGAATAATAATTTCATGAAGTTGAGTTAATAATTCTCGTCTCTCTTCTGGTTGGATTGCTATAAATTCTAAAATTGACATGCTATGATTTTTCTTTAATTTTGGATTTAATCCAATTTATTAATCCGTCGTTTCGATTCTTCTAATGTCATATCTTCCATCATTGATGTTCCACCTGCTTGTAAAGCTGATTTATACATTTCGTCGCAGTTTCTCACATACATATAAATAGAAACGGGCATTGAACCAAACTGATCAGTTGGCTCTCCCATCATTATTCTGTTTTTTCCAATTTTCATTTCTGCATGCATTACTGAACTATCGTAATGCGCTAATTGAATAGCCTTTTTTATAATCAGGTGGAAGTTATCCCATAAAAGGCTTGAATTTTTAATTATTTGGATATGTCTGCAAAAGTCAAGTACCTTATACAAAAAAATGAAAAGAATATCGCTCATATTAATAATATCAATCATTGGTTGTAATCAACCAACTAAAAAAACCACTTTGGCTGCACAGTTAGCAACTGGGAAATGGATTGATCTGAGCCATGATTTTTCAGAAAAAACAATTTATTGGCCAAATAATCCAACAGGGTTTAAACTCGATACGCAATTCAATGGAATTACAGCAGCGGGTTTTTATTATTCATCCAACTTCTTTTCTTCGCCCGAACATGGTGGTACCCATTTGGATGCACCAGTACATTTTGCAAAAGGAAAATGGAGTGTTGATGAAATTCCGACTGAGCAACTGATAGGTGAAGCTGTCGTAATTGATGTAACGGAAAAAACAAAAAGCAATCCCGATTACCAGATTACACAGGAAGATATAGAGAAATGGGAAAAACAGTACGATAAAATTCCTTCTAATGCTATCCTCCTTTTCAGAACAGGTTGGAGCGAGTTTTATTCCGACGTTCAAAAATATTTGGGTACAGCTGAAAAAGGTCAGGAAGCAGTAAAAAAACTTCATTTCCCTTCTATACATCCTGAGCTAGCCGAATGGTTAACAAAGAACAGGAAAATAAAGGCGGTTGGTGTCGATTGCGCCAGTGTGGACTATGGACAATCTGTCTATTTTAAAACACACCAAATCCTCTATGCTCAGAATATTATAGGATTTGAAAACCTGACAAATTTAGAACGACTGCCTCAAAAAGGTTCATTTGTCATTGCACTGCCAATGAAAATAAAAGGAGGCTCCGGAGCACCATTGAGAATTATTGCATGGATTGAATAACTATTTAATAGAAACATGTCAGTCGCCATATTGCCTAACCATTTTTGCAGTAATTTTATTCTGTCCAAAAGTTTCCAATGGAATATGTTTTTGCTTGTCCACTAATTATAACTCGGTCTCCTCTATCTTGACAATATAGTTTGCCCATTCGTTCTGATACTTGTTGAGCATAAAGTTCTTTTTTATTTAGTCTTTTCGACCAAAATGGAATTAAGGAACAATGTGCAGAACCTGTTACATGATCCTCTAAAATGGATGCTTGTGCTGTAAAAAACCTTGAAACGAAATCACAATTATCTCCAATAGCGGTTACAATTACGCCTCCAGGGTCAAGGTTTATTTGGTCAAATAATTGTCGGTCAATTTTAATATTTCTGATTGCTGTTTCGTTTTCATATACCAAAACATAGTCCCTTGATTTTAAAACCTCTTTAGGTTTAATATTTAAAGAGTTTAAAACTGTAGAAGGCAAACTGTCTGCAATAGGCATTCTTGCGGGAAAATCCATTTTATATAGCCCATCTTCGGCTTTAACAATTAAGTTGCCACTTAATGTTTCAAAAACAATTAGATCCTTTTTATAGTCGAGTATTGTCTTTAAACAATGTGCAGTTGCAAGTGTGGCGTGTCCACACAAATCCATTTCAATTTCAGGAGTAAACCAACGCAAATGAATTTTATCTCCTTTGTCTACAAAAAAGGCAGTCTCTGCAACTGCATTTTCTTTTGCAATTTTCAGTAAAATCCCATCTTCCAACCAATGGTCTAATGGCACAACACAAGCAGGATTCCCACCAAATGTTTTATCTGTAAATGCATCTATTTGATAAAGGCTAAGTTTCATGCTGATGTCTTTTAAACTTGCAGCCAACGGTTCCGTATTGGCGATCGTTTTACTTCTTTTATAAATTAGTACATTGATTTTCTTGGCTTAGTTATTATTTGTAGCGTGTATTTTATTGCAATTCAACTATAACTTCATTTTTTCGATTAAAAACTTCATAAGGTGCATTGTAGCCAAAAAAATAAAATTGATTAGTATACTTTATACCTTCAGCATCTAAAGCCGCTTTTAAATTCTGTTTATACTTTTCAATTTTAGTATCATTAGCCCAACCGCTAAACCTTATCGCAGCAAGGTTTTTTGCAGGTTCTTGCTTAAATTCTATGCCTGTTTGATTAGGCTTAGGAAGCATGTCCTTTTTAAATTTCTTCGGAACCATAAACATCATAGTCATCGAATCCTCTAATGACATCGAGACTGGGGAAGTCATAGATATTTTTTCATTCCTCTCATTATTTCCAAAAATATATCCCGCTAGAATAGAGAAACCTTTACTTGAAGAATTTTTATATCCTTTTGTGGAGAGTCTGACTAAGGTAAATAAAGTAGTTTCATAACTTCTTATTTCAAATTGTTTATACTTTTTTTTGACGACATAAGGGTATCTTTCAATATTTCTTTGGATATGAATAAAATAAAGTTGGATAAAGATAAATGCTAGTAGAATTACTACAAGTGCGATTATTACTATTTTCATTTTTTTATTTTAGTATGTAGCTGTTTTTATTTATAATGACCGCCAACGAACAGGTATTGCTGCAGGTGTGGAATTCATTGCTTGCGCTTAGCTGATGTTTCATTGTCCAGCCCTGCTTACACAAAACCCAATGTTAGCCGTAGTTACCCTGAGCTAAACTAATATTGAACCTTATCTAAGGTTTTATTCCCGGAATTTTTATCCTCACTTTATATATGTTTGAAGCAGCTACAATATAAAGCGTTTTATAATCTTCATCACCCCAGTTTAAGTTTGTTACATCCTCACCTAATTCAATCAAACCAATTTCTTTTCCATTGGGAGAAAATACGTGTACACCTTGCCAGTTGCACAAATAAACATTTCCTATGCTATCTACCTTCATTCCATCGCCAATAGTGGTGCTAAAAATTTTTCCGTTTTTTAAAGTTCCGTCCGTAGCTACTTCATAACGTCGCAATAGTTCTTTTGAATCATAACTACACACGTACAAATATTTTTCGTCAGGCGAAAAAGCTATCCCATTTGGATAACGGTAATCTTCAGAGAGTAAAGTGAGGCTATCATTATAGTACCTGTAAATGCCGTTTTGCGCTTGAGCTTTATGCTCGTCTTTGTCGCCATTTTTTAATCCGAATGGTGGGTCGGTGAAATAAACAGAACCGTCCCGTTTCACAGCTAAATCATCAGGGCTGTTTAAGCGTTTACCTTTATAAGAATCAACAACAGTTTTTACTGCTCCATTTTTTGTAATCATAGCGATTGCATGATTGCTATGCTGACATACCAGGATGTTGCCCTTGTTGTCATAAGCTAAACCATTAGAGCCATAGTCTCTGGGTAAACCAACTGTATCTGTACCAGTAAAGCCACTACTTTCGATAAGAATTTCAGCTTTGCCGTCTTTCGCTATCTTATAGATTTTATTAGCCCGTAAATCACTAACCATAAGATAGCCATTTTTAGACCACAGCGGACCTTCTAAGAAACCAAAAGCTCCTGCTATTTTATGTACTTTTTGCGATGTATCAACAAGTTGAAGAAAAGAAACGTCAAGAATTTTAAATGGCGAGTTTTGTGCCAGTCCTTTTTGATTTAATAGCAGTATAAAAATCATGCAATGAACTGTTCTAATATTTTTGTAAGATATTTTCATGTTGATTTGTATTACGGCTAACGCCCCAGGCATTGAAGCAGTTGGGGAATGTCCTTACTGCAGCTGGAACGGGTGCCGACTGAAGTTACAAAAGATTAGGATATATTTTCTGCTGGGATTTATCGTGACAAGCGGAGTAAAGGTGTTGGGAAATGTTATGTTGCTCAAGAGATAATCTACTGTACCAATTGCTTCAATGCAATGTTAGGTGCACACTTTATTTAAGCGTTACAACTAAGGGCCCAATGGGTAATGGTGGATTATCTAAATAAGAATGAACCTGTGCAGTTAACTTCGTAAGTTCTGAGTACGAATTTATTGAAGCATTTAAAACAAATACTGTTATAGAATATTTTGAAAAATTCTGTTGATAACTCAGGTTTTTATCAAAAGTGAACAAAGCATCGAATTGATTCTCGATTAGTAATTATAGAAGCTGTCCATTTTTAATGCCATTCCAACCTTTATCGCGGACGGTATAAATTTCGTGTTCTGTAAAATCTAGTTTTAAACGTTTTGGCAGATTTTCATCAAACAAGAGCTTCATAAATTTGATCTGCTTTTTGGGATGTTAGAAATTTGCTTGCAATTTCAAGGAGGCCTACCGCTTGTTCTCTTGTTACTGATGGAAAATCATCAAGAAATTCGTCTAAAGAAATGCCTGCTTCCAGATGGTCAAAAAGCGATTCTACTGGTACACGTGTGCCAATAAATACAGGTTGCCCGCTTTGTATATCCTTGTCAATATTTACGATATCCTGAATTCGCATATTTTAAAGTTACAATTATTTTGAGACTTCCAAAAGTTGCGGCTAACGTTCATGGCTTTATGCTGTTGGGATATTTACTTCCGTCTGCCCACAACCGCTGCTAAATTTATAAATTAAAGTTCATTGTTTTTACTAAAGTTCAAAGATGCTGGTCATGCCCAAACTGAGGACTGGCTTTGCTTTTGGTTGAATATTTTTGGTCAAACCCCAATAGCATAAAACCACATGTTGTGCGTTCGGCTTTCTTCATTTTCGTCCTGATTTTTTTATAAATTGCACAAGCAGTTCATTAAATTTGTTAGAAATTAATTGTGGAAAGTGATGGGGCGAAGGGATTATCACGTGCTTGCCATTCCCGAACCTTGCAACCACTTCCGCTGTAATATCAACTCCTTTCGACCACCCACCCGTAACTACTAATAAAGGAATACCATCGTGATTTACTTTCAAAAGTTGTTGAACTAAAGTTTCTTTTGAGGGCACCTTCAAAACGGAAACTGCTTTTCCCATGGCTACATATTCTTCACTGCTAACTGCCGAACCTCCTACTTCTGATGGTATGTGCATAAACTTGGAGAATCGTTTGATGCGATTTTCTGGTGAAAAGGATAGTTTTAGTATTGCAACTAAACGTAAAACAAACCAGAGAACAGGAAACTTGTCAACCGCCAATGCTTGCATTCCGGGTTCAATTAAAGTTAAGGATTTTACTGCATTTGGTTTTTTGTAAGTCGCTGCCAAAGCAATACAGCCACCAAAGGAATGCCCAACTAAATGTGCACCATCTCCCAGAAGTTCCGCTATTAATTCCCCGTCCGCTTCTGCATCATCGGGACGGTTAGGCGTCGGGTTTTTGGCATGTCCTGGCCGGTCAGGGACAATTAGTGTATAGCCAAGGTCAGCTAACTTTTCCTGAGCCGAAAAATGTGCTGAACCTGATACTTTAGTTCCTTGTACTCCTCCGTGGACCAATACAATTTTAGTAGCACCATTTCCCCATTTTGTGATTTGTAAGTTCATTATTTCCTTCATACATGTTAACTTTCTATTTTCGTAATTTCTATGTTTGTCAAAGTTTGATTTGAGGGTAAAGTTGCAATGTGAAAAAGGTTTTTTTATTGTCTTGGTGGTCGTTTCTAAGCTTACGCACAACGCCCCACGCATTGAAGCAGTTGGGGAATGTCCTTACTGCTGCTGGAACGGGTGCAGAATGAAGTTACAAAAGATTAGAATATATTTTACTGCTGGGATTTATTGTGACAAGCTGAGTGCTGGTGTTGGGATTTGTAATGTGCTGAAGAGCTATTCTTAAGCACCAATTGCTTCAATGCTCTGTTAGCTGATTTTTTTAAAAGTGTGAACTGTTAACCAACTAACAATTGAATCAAACTTTGAGTTGCCTGAAGCGATGTCAATTACAAAAGTGTATTTTTCCTCCTGAGAAGCAATTATATCCAGATTATTAGTCAAAAGGATTAATCTCATTATAACATATCCCGTTCTCTTATTGCCATCTATAAATGGATGATTAATAAGAATACTTTCGATTAGACATGCTGCCTTTTCAATTGCCGTGGGATAGAGTTCTTTGCCATCGAAAGTTTGTAGAGATCTTGCTAAAGCAGAGCTTAATAATTCTTTATCTCTAATGCCATTTGCACCGCCAAATTCATCAATAAGGAGTTGATGAATATCTACAACTTCTTTATAAGAGATCATTGTGCTAGTTTGGCTAATAATTCTTTGTCTTCTGCGAGAATTTTATTTAATGAAGAGTTAATTGAAGTTTCAACGACATTGCAAGAATCTAATTCCTTTAAAAAGGACAAAAGTTCAGTCAATGCCTTGTCTGAAAATTGGTCAAGGACTTTGCCGATTTCGTATTTAATTTCCTCTTTTGACATTTTTATCAATTGAATACTGAAATTACTATTTTTTTAAGAAATCTAATAACTCTAAAATTGCAGCTAACACTTAAAAGTACGAATAAGATCAATTGGATTATATGGCAGTGAAAGTATATTTTATATTAGCGCCAACGCTTCTGGAAACATTATTTTGAAGAGAAAAATTATCTACCCAAAATACGCAGGGGTGGGGGCTGGTTGTTTCTACTTAGAATACGAAGATGTGCTACTTAAAAAACGCAGACTACCATTTTAATTTGTAGAATAGACTTTCAATGCTGTATTATGTATTTGAATGAAGCGCCATACCATTCCCTTCAGAGTCAATGAAGAAAGCCATAAACCCATTTGGTCCGATCGATGTTTTTGGCATGGTAACTTTACCCCCAGCTTTTTCAATCCGGTCTAATACTATTTGTAAATCAGGATTTGCATTTAAGTAGATGATAGAGCCAGTTGCACTTGGTGTGTGAAATGAACTTTGCGCTATTCCTCCACTAATTTTTGCACCCATGGGGTCAAATGGAAACATTGCATACTTCATGTCTGGCATTTCCATTTCATGCATGGTAATTTCAAATATGCTTTCATAAAATATTTTGGCTCTTAAAATGTCGGTTGCAGGAATTTCAAACCAGTTGATTGCGTTTGTTGAGGAACTCATTTTCTCGTTCATAAAAAAATGGTTTTATTAGTTGATTGTTGAAGTAATTTATAAATTATTATTTATAATAAATCACCCTTTCCAACTAATTATAAAAAATTAGTTCATGATCATCAATGCCACTTCCTTTTATTTCTTAATCCTATAAGTCCAAGTAGGGGGCCAATGGCGAGTATCATATAAATAAATTGGGCATTAATTGAATCTGATACTAAATTAATTAATTGGATACTAATTACTGTGATAGAAAATCCAATACAGTTTACAATAGTAAGTGAAGTTCCCCTTGATTCTTCAGGTGCGTTTTGTGCCACTAAAGTTGAGAATAAAGGAGAATCGGCAATTACTACCAAAGCCCAAAAAAATAGAAAACCTAGAAAAAATAATGTCGAACTATTAAAGAGAAAAAACGGAGATAGAATACAACAGCAAACAGATAGTATTAAGGAAATGGTAGCAATTTTTTGTACACCATAAAATTGAGATACTATACCACTTACCACACAGGCCAAACTTCCTGATGCAATAATTAAAAATGAATATAGGGGAACATTGAGATTTATTGCAGGATAGTGTTTATTATAAGCCATGAGCATTAAAGGAACAAAAGCCCAAAAGCTATATAGTTCCCACATATGGCCGAAATACCCAAAAGCAACTGCACGGAACTTTTGTTTTTTAAATCCGTTCGCAAATGCATTCAATTTAATTTTCTGCCCTGCTTTACGATACGGCCCATTGGGCACAAATAATACAATGCCGAATCCACCAATAGCTGATAAGCTGGTAGTTGCATACAAAACATATTTCCAGTGAAAGCCGAGGCTTAGATCCTTCAATAGATGTGGGAATGCGGTTCCTAGCACTAAAGCGCCTACTAAAAATCCTAGTGATTTTCCCAAACCAGATTGGTAGTAATCAGAGGCAATTTTCATTCCTACTGGATATATTCCAGCTAGAAAGAAACCAGTTAAAAATCGGAATAATAGTATTTGGGTTGCAGTGATATTATTTAAACAAAGCCCGAGATTAAAAAAACCGGCTAGCATTGCACTGCAAAAAAATACTATGGAAGGAGAGAAACGGTCTGAGATTGTAAAGATTGCAAAGCCCAATGTGCCAATAATAAATCCGAATTGTATGGCACTTGTTAAGTGTGCTAAAAAGTGTTGGTCGAGTTGTAACTCTCTCGCCATATCAGTATTGATGGCATTACCCGCAAACCAAAGTGAAGTGCACAGAAATTGTGCACTCACTATGATCGGCAGAATTTTTTTCATTTGAAAAGAGTTAATTATTTTCCAATTGATTTCAGCATTTCTTTTACTGCCGTTTCTATTTGTGCGTCTTTACCATTTAAAAATTCTTCATAAGGTAAAAGCACTTTCATATCTGGTTCTAATTGTAGGTTTTCAGTTGGTCTTTTTTCTTTACCAATTGTAGCCACCATCGGAATGCCAAAAACAATTGTTGGATCTATTTGCGTTTCCCACCAAACAGCTGTTCCAGTTCCTGGTACAGGCATGCCTATTAATTTACCAATTCCATTGTCTTTGTATACATAAGGGAAAATAAAGGCATCGCTATAATTGCCCTCGCTCATTACCACACAGCTTGGTTTACTCCATCTATCCATTGGTTCTGTAGGTGCAACAGGGTTGCCCTGTGGTGCAAATCCTAAGTAGGCTTTACCACTTAAAAAGGTGTTCAGGTCATTGTGTAACCAGCCACCACCATTAAAGCGGGTGTCTACGATCAGGGCTTCTTTATTTTTATTGCGACCCATCACTTCATCAATAGTAGTTCTATAGCTTCCATCGTTCATTCCTTGTACGTGAACATAGCCAACTTTGCCACCGCTTAATTTATCAACCAGGTTGAACATCATGTTGGTCCATCTTTTATACATCAAGACACTCTCTTCTCCAAACAAGATTGGTTTTACGGTTTCCTCAAATCGTGTATTTGTTTTAGGATCTAATACAGATAAAAGCGTGTTTTTACCCACTTTACGGTTGAGGTATTTTGCCCAATCTTCTGTATTCACCAAAGTTTCGCCGTCTATTTTTTCAATAATGGATCCTGCTTTTATTTTGCTGATGGCTTTATCTACTGGTCCGCCAGCAATCACTTCAGAAACTTTCAAACCATTACCAGTATATGTTTCATCATAGAGTAAGCCAAGCGTAGCAGTTACATCAGGGTTTTGCATTTGAGGACTATATCTTCCCCCAGTGTGAGATCCATTTAGTTCTCCTAGCATTTCACTAAGTAATTCCTGGAAGTCGTAATTATTGCTAATATGTGGCAGAAACTTTGCGTAAGTGTCTTTATACATTTTCCAGTCAATTCCGTGAATGGTGGGATCATAAAACTTCTCTTTTACTTGGCGCCAGCAATGATCAAATATATAGGCTCTTTCTTTGGCGGCATCTAGAACCATTTCACTTGCAACAGATATTGGAGTTGGCTTTCCTGAGTCATCAATTTTAAGCAAGCTACCATTGTTGGTTACAAAAACGGCTTTACCATCTTGACTCATTTCAATTCCACTAGAACTACCACCCAATTTAGCCAATATTTTAGTTTCTCTTGTTCTTGGTTCGGTTACCCATAAATCGTATCCTTTTTCAAAGGCAGCTAGGTAATAAATTTTACTACCATCAGGGGTTATGGCATAGTCGCTGATAGAGGAGCTATTGATAGTTAAGCGCACCCTTCTATTATCGATATCTGTAAAATCGGGCGACCATTTTTTTGTAGAATCTTTTTTAGCGGTAGAATCTTTCTTTTCGGTTGTTGATTTTTCTTTCAACAGTGTATAATCGTCTTTCGATAATTTGAATTGATCATAAGCGGGTTGATCAAGAAAGGCACCGTAAATATCTACTTCTCTATTACCCTGGAAAGCAATAGAGCGGCGGCCATCCTTATTGTTAATCCAAGTCATTAATTTTCCATCCATGGCCCATTTAGGATTGCTTTCACCAAATCCACTATTGATGGGGTGTTCTATTTTACCAGAACCATCGGCTTTAATGATTGCAGCATGAGATCCACCAAAACCAAAGTATTCATCATCGGCTAGGATGTATTTACTATCTGGACTCCAATTGAAATCTAGATCTCCATCAGCATAACTATAGTTGTGACCTTTTGGAATGATGGTTCTTGATTGCTTGCTAGCGATATTATAAATTTTCAGCAAATTCCTATTTTCTAAGTAAGCAATTTCTTTACCATCAGGTGAATATTTTGGTAAAAACTCTTCGGCATCTGATGCTATTATGGGCTCTTCTTTTAATACAGTGGCTGCATAAAAATAGGGCTCTTCTTTGCGAACGATACTGGTCTTGTAAACATCCCAGTTATCGTTGCGTTCTGCTGCATAAATCAAAGTTTTGCCATCCGGGCTCCAAGACACCATGCGTTCTTGTTGAGGTGTATTGGTGATGCGTTTTGTTTGAGTACCATCTACACTTGTTACAAACAATTCACCACGAGTAATGAAAGCAATTTCTTTACCATTGGGAGATAAAGAAAATTCTCCCACATTGCCATTTACTGGGATGTTTTTTTCAACGTTTTGTCTGCCATCATTAAAAATCTGGATGGACAATTTTTTTGGAGCACCAGCTTCTTGTAGCGTATAGATCTCACCATCTTGCGTAAAACAGATGGTGTTATTAGTACTAATACTTAAATGTCTTACTGGATTAGTTTTGAAATTCGTTAATTGCTGTTCTGCTATTTTTAGTTTTAATGGAGTTTTGTAAAGGTTTTGGTTGCCATTTTTCTCGCTTAAATAGTACACATATTGGTCGTCGTTACTAAATACGGGCTCTCTGTCTTCGCCCTCAAAACCGCTTATTTTGCGGTATTGTTTTGACGCAATATCCATTACCCAAATATCTCTAGTAACAGAAGATGTATGGTGCTTGCGCCATGGATCTTCGTAACCTTTTCTATCTTCAAAAACGATTTGTGTACCCTTGGAATTGTAATGGGCTCTTTCCATTCCAGCGCCGGATAATAATACGGGTGTTCCGCCTAAAATGCCTACGCTATAAAGGTTTTGAAACAATCTAGGGCTGTAGAATCGAACATTACTAGCTTGTACATTTCTGGCGCTACCAAAAATGATTTGCTGGTTATCTGTCGAAAAATCAAAAGGATAATCACCTGCACTATTGTAAGTGACTCTTGTAGGTGTGCCACCTGTTGCTGGCATTACAAATACATCAAAATTGCCATAGCGATCACTTGCAAATGCAATGTGTTTTCCATCATGACTCCATACTGGCATCATATCCTGCGACTCATGAATTGTTAATGGTACTGCAACCCCACCATTGGCATCAACTCTATAAATATCGCCCTTGTATCCAAAAGCTATTGATTTGCCATCTGGTGAAATGGAAGGATATCTTAACCAAGCAGCATTGGGTTGAGCCATCGAGCTAATGGTTGCGCCTACTAATAGTAAACTCAATAATACTTTACGCATATAGTTTGTTTTGTGGTTGAGGAAGTATTGTTCAATATACTATTTAGTAGCAAAACCGAGTAGTAATTTTTATTCAAAATTTGTAGCAGTAATGGCAACTATGATAGAAAAAAATTAATTATAAAATATAAAGTAAGAAAGCCTGAAGCATCAAAAGAAACAGACATTTCCATTCATCATTTTGTAAACATAGATGGATGCTGCTGCTGATAATTAGTTAACTGTTGAAACTTTTTGGCGAAAGCAGCAATTGTTGCCTCACTGTATAATTTACCTCCTATGAAAGTAATGCTTGGTGGCGCAGCACCGATAGCCGCTAAACCAGCCGGTATTGTAATACAGGGGTTACCTGTTAAGCAAGTTAGCGCCATAGGCTCATCAGCCATACTGGGTACAATAATAATATCATACTTACTCAATAGTGGGAAGGCCTCCTGCATAACCAAGTATCGCAAACGGCATGCAGTAAGATATTCAACTGCCGGAATAAACCTTGCACTCCTAAACTGGTTTGGGTAGCGGCTTTGCCATTGCTGTACCATTTGGCTATCCTTGCCCGATCTAGTGAGCGGGTCAAAAGCAGCAGCTGATTCTGCTGCCCAAATATTCACGAGCAAATCATTCGTATGTAAGTTGGATGGAAAATCGATCGCTACAACCTGCACACCTTCTTCCCGCAAATTTTTAATAACAGCTTTTTCTGCACTGTTATCGGGTAGGGTATCAATGTAGTTTTTTGCATACGCTACTTTTATTTTTTTAAGGTCAACATTACCAGTGTAATTAAAAGGCATCGTTCTTGAGGCACGGTCATAGACATCACTCCCATGTATGGTCGCAAAAACCATTGCGCAATCTTCCGCGTTGCGGCAAATTGGTCCAATACGGTCAGAGGTCCATGCAAGATTCATCCCACCGGTTCTGGCAACACTACCAAATGTTGGGCGCAAGCCGGTTGCACCGCACACTGCAGAAGGTGCCACAATAGATCCGTAGGTTTCAGTACCAATCGCAAATGGTAATAATCCCGCAACGGTTGCCGATGCTGATCCGGCAGACGATCCGTTGGAGCCTTGTTGCAAATTCCAAGGGTTTTTAGTTTGACCGCCAAACCAAATATCATCCATCGCAAGCTCACCCATTGATAATTTTGCGATTAACACTGCACCCGCTTTTTCTAGTTGCTGATATACAAATGCATCTTCCTCTATCACCTGGTCTTTAAATGGCGGCGTGCCATAGGTGGTTCGGGTACCTTTTACTGCAAACAAGTCTTTAAGACCATAAGGGATACCTTGTAGTGGACTTTTATAAATCCCTTTTGCAAACGCCTCGTCGGCCCGTTTAGCTTGCGCCATAGCAATTTGTTCTGTGAGGCTGATAACGCAATGCAATGTGTCGCCATATTTTTTTAAACGGTTTATAAAAAACCTGCTTAATTGCACGGAAGTAATTGAACGATTCCTGAGCAAAGAAGACAACTGGGCAATAGAATAAAACGCTAATTGATTTGTATCCACTGGCATTTTAATACCTGCAGGAATATCCCAGTTTATAGGCAGTTGTTTAGTATTGAATGTCATAGTTGGCAACACAGGATCAAACCAGTTTGGAAGGGGAACACTATTGGGTAGATTGAATCCATGAAGGTATTTATAGAACTGAAGGTTAGTGTTCAGTTGGTTGAGCATGGAATCTCTCTTGGCATCCGAAAAATGCAGATCGTACATTTTTTCGGCTTTAATAATTTCGCTTAGCGAAATATCCTGTGCCCGGATTGATGCTGTTAGCACGAAAAATGAAAACAGGGAAATAATGGTTCGTAACAACATAGTTTTGTATTGAATAACTACAAAATACATATTTTGAAGCTGATCTAGTTTATTAATTGCTTAAATCATAAATGCTTTATTCTTAGTGTATCTCAAGCGGATAGCCTTGATTTAATTTCGATTTACGCTTATAGGCATATCTTTACTTACACTCTGGCTGTTAAGTTGCCGCTTCTGAAAGGACAACATATAAGAAAGGAAAGAAATACTGTGCAGGCATGAGTAAATTATTCACTAACCTTAAATTTAAATCTATGCCGAAAAAGACAGTTGAACCTAGGAAGAATAAGCCTACTAAAAAGAAAAGCTCTGCTCAGAAGAAAGCGGATCCAAAGAAAAAAGCACGTTAAGGTCAAAGGCGCCAAGAGCCCGGTTCAAAGAGCTGGGCTTCTTTTTATACTGTTGTTTGAGTTTTAGTTTAGGACGATAGCGCCAAGTTTTTCTTTCATCATAAGTTATTTTTTGTAATCCATAATCTTCACCACCTGATCACAGAAATTAAATTCCTGTTCATCATTACTGCTCACCACAATTAATTTTTGCATGCAGTAATTTTTAATGAGCGAATGGTATAAGGCATAACCCGATGCATCGAGGTTGGTGCAGGGCTCATCTAATAATAACAATGGCACATCTGAGAAAATGGCTTGGGCTAATTTTACCCTTTGTTTCATGCCGCTACTGAAATAACGGATCTGTTTGTCAACTGCTTTTTCTAAACCAATGATCGATAAGATTTCATCGATCGTAACAGTTGCAATCAATGGTTTGAACTGCTCATGAAATTCTAAAAATTCTTTTGCAGTCATTTCTTCGATCAACTCTAAATAGGGTGCTGCAATAGCTAGTTCTTTATAAATTTGTTCATCATCAATATTACTGCCTTGCTGATCATTCCAAACTATGGCGCCTTCGCTCAATTGCATACTTCCTGCAATGGCTTGCAATAGGGTACTCTTGCCACTTCCATTCGGCCCCGTGATTGCGTAGGCGCTACCCACTGATAATTCAATATGGCAATGACGATAAATCCATTCACGGTTGAATCGCTTACCTGCATTGGTTAAAACGATCTTATCTAATTTGGTAGAAATAGAGCTATTAGCAGCAGTAGTCATATTAATCTTCGTCGTTCGCACCTTTTACAAAACGCTTGATAATACCACGGCCGCTATCGCGCACAAAAGTTACGATCTCATCGCGCTCATCGGTTGCTGGTAATTCTTCTTCAATAAATTCTAATGCCTGAGAAGTATTGAAGCCCTTATTATAAATAGTGCGATATACATCCAAGATATGATTGATGCGCTCTAGTTGAAATCCACGACGCTTTAATCCAATACTGTTTACCCCACCATAACTTAATGGATTACGAACGGCTTTTATATAAGGAGGTACGTCTTTACTAACTAAACTACCACCTGCAACAAATGCATGCTGACCAATCTGTACAAACTGGTGCACCGCACTCACGCCTCCCACCACGGCCCAATCGCCCATAGTAACATGCCCTGCAACCTGTACACTATTGGCAAGAATACAATGGTCGCCAATTACACAGTCGTGCGCCAAATGCGTATAAGCCATGATCAAACAATTGCTTCCCACTTTGGTCTTGCCTCTGTCTTCTGTGCCACGGTTAATAGTTACAAATTCACGGATGGTGGTATTGTCGCCTATTTCCACAGTGGTTTTTTCGCCACTGAATTTTAAATCCTGTGGAATAGCGCCTAATACAGCTCCTGGAAATATGCGGCAGTTCTTTCCTATACGGGTTCCATCCATGATGGTAACATTGCTGCCTATCCAGGTGCCTTCGCCAATCTTTACATCGCCATGTATAACGGTAAAGGGGTCGATCTTCACATTCGGAGCTATCCTTGCATTTGGATCGATGTAAGTGTAGGGATGCGTCATCCTAGTTTTCGGTTTTGGTGTTATCAGTGCGTCCATGCACTAATGAGTATAAAAAAGATGCCAAAGTTGTCTCAACACTTACAAATGTAAGTTTCTTGACATTTCTTTATGATATTAAGTTCGTTTTACAACCTGTGCCACTAAGTCCGCCTCGGTGGCTACTTTTCCGCCTACATAAACGGTTCCCCGCATTTCACAGATGCCTCTTCTGATAGGTGCAATCAATTCCATCTTCAAGATCATGGTATCACCCGGCACCACTTTCATCTTAAACTTACAATTGTCGATCTTCAAGAAATAGGTATCATAATCGCCTTCTGGCATGGCATTGATACATAAAATACCGCCAGTCTGTGCCAAAGCTTCGATTTGTATCACGCCAGGCATCACCGGGTTTCCTGGAAAATGCCCTTGGAAAAAAGACTCGCTAAAAGTCACATTCTTGATTCCTATAATACAAGTATCAGTTAGGTCGATGATCTTATCTACAAATAAAAACGGATGGCGATGCGGTAATGTCTTCTCAATTTTTTCAAGTGTAAATACCGGTGGAATGGTTGGGTCATAAACCGGTACATTCTTCACGTGCTTATTGCGCTTGATATATTGTTTAATCTTTTTAGCAAAGTCCACATTAGTACTATGTCCCGGACGGTTCGCAATAATCCTCGCTTTGATTGGATAGCCGATCAATGCCAGATCGCCCACTACATCCAAGAGCTTATGACGGGCTGGTTCGTTCGGGAACCGGAGTTCCAAATTATTCAAATAGCCCTCGCTCTTCACTTCAATCTTCTCGCGGTTGAACACTTTTGCTAAGCGACTCATTTCGGCATCAGTAATGGTTTTGTCTACTACTACAATAGCATTATTAATATCGCCACCTTTGATCAAATCGTTATCCAGTAACATTTCCAGCTCGTGTAAAAAGCAGAAAGTTCGGCAAGGTGCGATCTCTGCTTTAAAGTCGCGGATGGTTTTTAAACCAGCGTGCTGGGTGCCTAAAACGGGACTATTAAAATCAATCAGCGTAGTAATTTGATAATCCATGGCAGGCAAGGCAACCATCTCAACACGCTTCTCTTCGTCGTAATGATAAATATTTTCATCAATGCTATACCATGCTTTGGCGGCATCTTGCTCCAGCACACCAATTTCTTCGATCAATTCAATAAAAGGAGAGGAACTACCATCCATGATTGGAACTTCTGGTCCGTTTACCTCAATCAGCACATTATCCACGCCCATGCCTACTAATGCAGCCAGAACGTGTTCTACTGTGCTAATTTTTGCATCGCCCACTTGAAGCGTAGTGCCACGGCTGGTATCGGTTACCAAATCACAATCGGCCTTAATAATGGGCTGATTGGGCATGTCGATCCGTTGAAACTGAATGCCAAATCCGGGGTTAGCCGGGCGAAGGTTCATATCAACCATAACGCCAGTATGTAAACCGGTTCCGCTAATACTAATGGTACTATTGAGGGTGTGTTGTTTGTCGGGATTGAAATTGCTATCCATAATAGTTAAATGAGTTATGTAGCCAGCATCAGAACCCAATTGGGCTTTGCTTGCGTCGCACACTGGAACTTTTGAATATAAATGAGCTGCGAAAATACAATTAAAACTGCTTAAATGACCCTCTTAACCCTTGGCTTTCTCTGCTAGTAATTGTTGAATGGTCTTTTCCAACTCTTTTAGGCGCTTCTCCATTTCGGGTAAACTGCGCGTCAATGCTTGGATTCGTAAGGAATTGGTGAATTCAGTGGCCGGAGTACCGTTATGAGATTTGTTCGGAATTTTTATACTTTTTGTAACACCTGTCTGTCCCGCAATCTTGCTTCCATCGGCAATGATAATATGACCTGCTGTACCAACCTGACCGCCAATCATCACCCCATTTCCAACTTTAGCACTTCCACTAATCCCAGCTTGAGCTGCGATTACGGTGTTACTGCCTATTTCAACATTATGGGCCACCTGAATGAGGTTATCCAATTTAGATCCTTTATGAATAATGGTGGAACCCATGGTGGCACGATCTACCGTGGTGTTCGAACCAATTTCTACGTCGTCTTCAATGATCACATTCCCAATTTGTGGGATCTTACTGTAACTACCATCTGCTTGAGGGGCAAAACCAAAACCATCACCTCCAATGATTGAACCAGCGTGTATAACAACTCGGTTGCCCAAAACACATTGATGGTAAATCTTTACGCCAGCGTGTAATACCACATTATCACCCAAAACTGTACCATCACCAATTACTACACCAGGATATAATTTTACATTTTTTCCAATGGTTACATGTTCTCCGATATAACAAAAAGCTGCTACAAAAATGCCTTCCCCAATTTTGGCTGATTTTGCAATATAACTGGGTTCTTGAATGCCCACTAGTTGCTGAGAAATGATTTCTTGATATTTAGAAAGTAAAACGGCGAATGCAGAATATGCATCCGGAACCCTGATGAGCGTTGCATTTACGGCCTGCTTTAATTCCAACGCGTCGTTCACAATGATAATGCTGGCAGAAGAATTGTATAGCCATTCTTCATATTTTGGATTTGATAAAAAAGCCAGCTGACCAGCAGTTGCTTCTTCAATTTTTCCAAATGCAGCAACGGCAGCAGCGGGGTTTCCTTCTACTTTACCATTAATCATCAAAGCGATTTGTGCGGCTGTAAATTGCATAGGGTTATTTTATGGGGGCTATCTTTTTCTTATCAACTTAGATTAAGTTAATAAACAAATGTAAAATTTTTTGACAGGAGCAGAAAGCTTTTGCTGTATTAATGCGTTGTCTATCATTGATATGTCTTTAATCATGCCATCTTTAAACAGAATATTTATCCGCTCATCGATGGTTTGGTATAAAGTATTACTTGCTTCACCAGTAAAGCAGAGATAACGAATATCTTTGGGATCGATCTGGAACTGGCGAATGGCTTCCCGCTTTTTTTCTTCGATAAACTGCGGATCAAACTCCTCAGCTTGTATCCTTGAACGATACAATTGTCGGTTCAATAATCGGTTACAGAGTAAAGATAGAATCCTGTCTGGATGCTTACTCCAGACTTTCACAGCATGCATTACATCATGATCATCTAATGAGCAAAACTTTGCTAATGCATCTTCATTCATCTGTTGTTTAAATTCACCAAGAAAAAAGTCGAGCGCAGATTGTGTTTTCAAACCCTCATCAGAGGCAGAATAAATTTCGCGGACCCTTTCTAATATTTTAACTAACATTTTTTCGGCAGCCAATACGGTCTTGTGTAAGTAAACCTGCCAATACATTTGTCTGCGTGCTACCAAAAATTTTTCAACACTATAAATTCCTTTTTCTTCCACCATCAATTCTCCACCGTGTACCACTAACATTTTCAATATCCGATCGTATCCGATCACACCTTCAGTTACTCCAGAGAAAAAACTATCTCTGCTGAGGTAGTCCATTCGGTCCATATCCAGTTGACCGCTGATTAGTTGATGTAAGAATGGTTTAGGATATTGATTGGTAAAAATTTGTATGGCCAGGTCGAGTGCCCCATTCATATCGGCATTCATTTTCTGCATGATCTGGAGCGACAATTGTTCGTGATGCACTCCCTGCACCAAAACCTGTTCCAGTGCATGCGAATAAGGGCCATGGCCAATATCATGTAACAGAATCGCTGCTTTTACGGCAACTGCTTCTTCGTCGGTTATTTCAACGCCCTTATCTCTGAGTTCGGTTACCGCGTTGCACATTAAGTGGTAGGCTCCTAAACTGTGTAATAGTCTGCTATGAACTGCTCCAGGATAAACCAGTTGTGCCAATGCCATTTGGTGAATCCTTCTCAAACGTTGATAATAGGGGTGGGCAAGTATGGCAAAAATCAAAGGGTGGTTGATGGTAATAAAACCATAGACCGGGTCATTAATAATTTTTCTTTTCGTCGCCGTCATGCTTTTCCTAATTTAAGTACCTGTGGTCAGTCTGCAAAAATACAAATACCAACGCTATTCAATCCCTACTATTCGTAAGAAAGGTTAAATTAGGTGATAACACCCCGTCCGACTGATGGTCTTGGTAAAACATTCCAAAACACTTAATAGACAGATTTATAACGATATTGATATGTGTTTATACTTGAATAGATGGGTATAAACTGATAGTTTGAGGATATTTCCGCGCCTAAATATATTCATTTGAAAAAAGAAACCAGATTGGATCCTCTTAGTGAAATTTATGACTATTTAAAATGATTGAATAATCATTAGTTCTTCAAATCACTTTTATAAACAACACCACCTTTCATTACAAAAGATACATGTTCTAAGACTGAAATATTTTCTAATGGGGTTTCATTAACGGCAATGATATCGGCATATTTACCTTTCTCAATTGACCCTATTTTTTCTTTCCAGCCAAGTAGTTCTGCTGAATTTATTGTTGCTGTCTGTATTGCTTGCATTGTTGAAAGTCCATTCTTTACCATGAAGTTGAATTGCCTTGCATTTAGGCCATGCGGGAAAACACCTGCATCGGTTCCATACACAATTTTTACACCAGCTTTTACAGCATCATTAAAACTTTTTGAGATAAGTGGCGTTATTATTCTAGCCTTGTTCAAGATTCTCTCAGGATATCCCTTCTTGGCAAATTCTTTAATGACATAATCTCCCACGTATAATGAAGGATCGTAGAAAGTTCCTTTTTCTTTCATTAGTTGTATCGCTTCTTCATCCAAAATACTTCCATGTTCTATGGAGGTAACCCCTGCTTTAATAGCCATTTTAATCGCCTCGGTGCCATGCGCATGGGCACAGGTTTTCTTACCCCATCGCCTAGCTTCATCTACAATTGCATTCATTTCTTCTTGTGAATATTGAGGAGCGCCAACACTTTCCTCTTCACTTAGTACACCTGCACTTGCAATAAACTTAATTACATCTGCACCATATTTGATGTTGTAGCGAACTTGTGCTCGAACAGCTTCTACACCATCTGCAACACCACTCATATGTTCTGGCATCTTCCAGTCAAGGTAAGGTGAAAAGCCATTTAAATCAACATGCCCACCAGTTGCACCAATATACAAGGTTGCTACTTGCATCCTTGGTCCTGCCAAATCTCCTCTATTAATGGCATTGCGCATTGCCACATCAACAAATGCAGGGGCACCCAAATCACGACAAGTTGTAAATCCAGCTTCAAGAGTTCTTTTGGCATAAATAGGTGCAATTATAGCGTTATCAATTGGGGTCTTACGGAAAATATCTCCATAGTAATCATCGCTTGGTTCATCCGTTAAGTGCGTATGACAATCAACCAATCCTGGTAAAACTGTTGAATTACTAAGATCAATTATTTCAGCTCCAGAAGGAATGGAAATAGATTCTCCCATTTCAACAATGGTATCGCTTTCAATTAAAATGATTTGATTGGTAAGGATTTTCCCATTAATAACATCGATAACCCTACCAGCTTTAATGGCCTTAATCTTCTGCTGACTATTTGCCAGATTGTTCAGTAAAAAGATTCCAAGAATTAAAAAAAGATATTTTTTAAACATCAGATATTTTTTTGAGCTAAATAAATTAAAAGAATCCACAACTTAAATTTACACAAAGAGCGCATATCTATAAAACCTGATAATCAAATGATCGTATTCTGATATTATTTGGAGTAATATTTCAACCACTCACCAAGTAATAATGTAGGTGAAAGGTTAGAATTCATAGTATGTATAATTTAAATAATTCGCCTACTTATACAAATTATTAATCAGTCTATGAAACCAGTTGGAATATTTATTAATTTATATTTCTCCCTCCTTATTGATCTGATAAATAGAATTATATCTTTTACATAAGAGTAGTTTTTTAAAAACAATAACATACACATGAAAAATTTCCTTTTCATAGTCATAACCATTTTTCTGATATCATGTTCTGATAGCAAAAAACAAAATAAACCAGAGCCTATTTTATTACAAAATTATTTCAACTATGGAGACTCTATAGAGTCTGCTGGAATAAAAATGATTCCAATTAAAACGCCTGTTGGAAATTTTAAAGTATGGACTAAACGTTTTGGATCTAATCCGAAAATTAAAATACTCTTATTACATGGCGGCCCAGCTATGACGCACGAATACATGGAATGCTTTGAAACTTTCTTTCAAAAAGAAGGATTTGAGTTTTATGAATATGATCAATTAGGTTCTTATTATAGCGACCAACCAAAAGATAGTAGTCTCTGGACAACTGATAGGTTTGTTGAAGAAGTAGAACAAGTGCGTAAAGCCATTCATGCAGATAGTAACAATTTTTATGTGCTTGGTAATTCATGGGGAGGAATTCTTGCCATGGAATATGCATTGAAATACCAAAAGAACATGAAAGCATTATTAGTTTCGAATATGGTGGCAAGTGCCCCTGAATACGCTAAATATGCAGAAGATGTATTGTCTAAACAAATGAAGCCAGAAGTGCTTGCAGAGATAAGGTCTTTAGAAGCAAAAAAAGATTTTAATAATCCGAGATATATGGAACTGCTCAGACCCAATTTTTATCAGGAACATTTATGTCGATTAGCGGAAAGTCCAGAAGCTTTAATTAGATCTAGCAAACATGCGAATGCTGAAATATATACGATGATGCAAGGCCCTAGCGAATTTGGCATTAGCGGACGATTGGCAAAATGGGATATTAAAAACCGACTAAAAGAAATTGCAATCCCCACATTAATGATTGGTGCCAAACACGATACGATGGATCCTAAAGCTATGGAAGAGCAAAGTAAGTTGGTTCAAAATGGAAAATACCTTTATTGTCCAAATGGAAGTCATTTGGCCATGTGGGATGATCAAAAAATTTATATGAAAGGAGTAATTCAATTCATTCATGATGTTGACGACCTAAATATTTCTAATTAGATACATCCTGATTTTTTTTACTGTTTACTTAATATGTATAACACAAGATATTACCAGGGATAATTTGTCGGAAAATAAATCACTTACAATAAAATGTAAATGGTATGATGTCTTGGAGAGTATCTTCTGTGTTTTGTATTTATTAAAGGAAAAACAGGTTGAATGGAAATTTAAGAGTTGATTCATTCTATTATTATCAAAATATTCAAGCATATGTATACCATCAATCAGTAAATCAACAGGAAAATCTTATGGATAAAATAGTTGTTTCAGTAGATTCACAAAATAATAACCAAAAACAAGAGTCTGAAAATATGGAAGTTCATCATCATCCCAATCTTCATCATAAACCAAAACCTATCAAAGAATATTTGCTAGAAGGACTGATGATTTTTATTGCTGTAACACTTGGTTTTTTTGCAGAAAGTTTTCGTGAAAATTTAAGCAATCATGAGAAAGAAAAGAGATATATCTCAGGCATTGTCCGCAACCTGAAAGATGATACTGCTCAAATATCATTTATTTTGAAAAGACAAAGTAAACTCTTAACAAAAATTGATAGTGCTTTACTTATTCCAACTAATGAAATTCATGATTTTAATAAACAAGATACCTTTTACCATCACTTTATGTATTTTTTTGTTTGGGTATCAACATTTGAACAAAATGATAATACGCTGATACAGTTGCGCAATGCGGGAGGGTTTAATATTATTCACAATAAGTCTGTAGTTGACTCAATTACTGAATTAGGAAATCTTTACTCTGATGGGGTAAAGCTTGATGAGCAAATATATCTTGAAGATTGGAAAGAAGTAAGCAAGCTTGCGCCTAAACTGATAAGGATTAATTATTATCCTGCAACCCAAAATGATTCTGTTTATTTTAGAATGCCGCATCAAACCGAATTTTTTACACAGTATAATAAGCCTTTACTCGAGGAATTATATAGTTGGATTCGAATAGAAGGAGGTCAGTTAAAAACATATAAATTAGATATAGATCTTTATAAGTTAACGGCGATTAGATTAATACAATTTTTACAAAAAGAATATGATTTAGAAAACGAAAAATAATAAGCATAAAGTGTGTCCTGATATGTTAATATTCTATTTCATCTATTGTGATTTGTCCTAAATAAGCCTTACATAATGAATGTTTTTTTGAAGAAGACAGAATTGTTAAGGAAGGTTGGTTCGATAATTTAGTTGCAAGTGGGGGCTAGAAAAGTGGAATAAGAATCTATGAGAAATGATACAAACCGCGAACATTTCCGCGCCCAAAAACAAAAAAACCAAGCAGGGCTTGGGTCCTATTGGTTAAAAGTGGTGTGGCCGTACTAATCGGAACTTTTTGTTAAATGCCTTACGGAAATAAATTTTGTGAAGGCTTTAAGGTTCTGTAAAAATTGGGTTGTATAAATTTGGAGATGCCAATAGCAAAAATTCTCTGGGTCGACGATGAGATCGAAAGCCTGCAATCGCAAAAAATATTTTTAGAACAGAAGGGATATGAAGTAACTACATTGACCAATGGCTTCGATGCATTGGAATATGTAAAATCAAACATTGTAGATGTGGTATTGATGGATGAATCCATGCCCGGCATTTCTGGATTAGAAACTTTGGCAAGGATCAAAGCAATCAATCGCCAGTTGCCAATAGTACTGATCACAAAGAACGAGACCGAGAATCTGATGAACGAAGCAATTGGAAGTCAGATCAGTGATTACCTCATCAAACCGGTTAATCCCAATCAGGTATGGTTGAGTTTGAAAAAATTGATTGATAATAAAAGATTAGTTGCCGAAAAAACCACTACTTCCTATCAGCAGAATTTCCGGGAATTATTCATGGCTTTGAACGATAATCCCAATCATCAGCAATGGATGGAAATTTACAAAAGATTGGTGTATTGGGAATTGGAAATGGAGAAGAGTGACAGTCCGGAAATGCAGGAAGTATTCAATGCCCAAAAGCAAGAAGCCAATACCGAATTCTTCAAATATATTTCTAAGAACTATGCATCTTGGGTGAATCCGAAGAGTAGTGATTCTCCGATCATGAGTAATCATTTGTTTCAGTTCAAAGTGTTGCCGCATGTAGAACCGGGAAGACCTTTGTTCTTTATTTTGATCGATAATTTACGATTCGATCAGTGGAAAGCTATCGAACCAATCTTTGCTGAAAACTTTCGCATTATTGAAGAAGAATCTTTTTATTCAATCCTTCCCACTGCTACACAATACTGTCGCAACGCCATTTTCGCGGGAATGATGCCGCTAGAAATTGAGAAAAATTTTCCCGACAAATGGAAAAATGATGAAGAAGAAGGCGGAAAGAATTTGTATGAAGAAGACTTTTTCAGAGCGCAGTTAAAACGCTTAAAAAAAGAGCATTTGAAATTCAGTTATCATAAGATTGTGAATCATCAGGACGGACAGCAACTGGTGAACAATATGCACAATCTCTTGCAAAACGATATCAATGTGATCGTTTACAATTTTGTGGATATGCTAAGTCACGCTAGAACAGAAATGGAAGTGCTGAAAGAATTGGCCAGTGATGAGATCAGTTATAGAAGTATCACCAGAAGTTGGTTCGAACATAGTCCGCTTAACCAGGCCCTTAAAAAAATTGCAGATAAGGGAGTGAAATTAGTTTTAGCTACAGACCATGGAAGCGTGCGTGTAAAAACACCTCATAAAGTAATTGGAGATAAACAAACTACGGCTAACCTACGTTATAAGCATGGTAGGAATTTGAATTTCGAAGCGAGAGATGTATTGGCATTTAAGGATCCCAAAGAAGCGGGCCTGCCTATTCCAACGATCAATTCCAGTTTTATTTTTGCCAAAGAAGATGGATTTCTCTGTTATCCCAACAATTATAATCACTATGTGAACTATTATAAGAATACATTTCAACATGGTGGGGTGAGTTTAGAGGAAATGATCGTGCCTGTGATCAAAATGGAGAGTAAATAAGCGATTATTTATTCTTTTTCCCCCGTCTTGTGGATAAATGAAAACCCTTTAGAACAGGCACTGCGTTATTTTTGATATATCCTAGAACGCTCAAAAAAAGAGAAGTTTAATATGAAGTACACACAGGCAACTTTGAATAAATTAGAAGACATTCTTGGAGAATCATCTTATGTGGTTCGCTACGAGCGAGGTACTTTTCAAAGTGGCTGGTGTTTATTAGAAGAGCGTAAAGTGGTGGTATTAAATAAATTTTTGCAAGTTGAAGGCCGTATCAATATCCTCATGGAAATTATTCCTCAGCTCAATATTGCTTTCGATAAGCTTACCCATGAATCGCAGAAATTATACGAGCAAGTGGTGAAGAAGTCGGAAATAGTGATTGAATAAATTTATTTTAGGCCGATTATTCTTCCCCCATTTAAGATTAGCTTTGGTTAAGTGCTAACTACCAATTTTAAAGTAACATTTTTAGGTACTGGTACCAGTACAGGGATACCCATGATTGGTTGTAATTGTGACGTATGTTCATCAACCAATTCTAAGGATAAGAGACTTCGCAGCAGTGTATTGATTCAGTCTGCAACTACTTCCATCATTATCGATACCACACCCGATTTCAGGTATCAAATGTTGCGCAGCAATACCACACATTTAGATGCCGTATTATTTACGCATCCGCATAAGGACCATATGGCTGGATTAGATGATATCAGGGCACTTAATTTTCTGACCCAAAAGCCGATGGATATCTACGCCAATTCACTTACGGAAGAAGCCGTGAGAAGAGATTTTTATTATGCGTTTGCCGATACCAAATATCCGGGTGTTCCAGAATTGAATTTGATCACAATTGATGAAAGCGCCTTTGTGGTAGGTGATTTAGCCGTTCAGCCTATTTTAGTGTACCATCATAAAATGCCTGTATATGGATTTAGAATTGGTGACTTTACCTATATCACCGATGCAAATCGGATTGATGCAGATCAGATGGATTTAATACGGGGTTCCAAAGTTTTGGTATTGAACGCTCTTAGAAAGGAAGACCATATTTCTCATTTTACCCTGCAGCAAGCAGTAGATCTGAGTATCGAACTTGCTGTGCCGGAAGTGTATTTTACGCATATCAGTCACCAGTTAGGCAAACACGACGAAATAAATGAAGAGCTGCCCCCGCATATTCGATTGGCCTATGATGGCTTAGAGATCAGTTTGTAACTCCCTCTTTTTTAAAAAAGTTGGGATGAATAAAATAATAAAAGACTATTTCAGTTTCAACAGCCGAGAGAGGGTGGCCATCCTGCTTTTGTGTTGTTTGATGGCGTTTTTTTGGGTGTTACCAGATTGGTATCCCGATAAAAACAATGCGGCAAGTTTGCCTGCAAAAGAATGGACCGAATCTAAGAGCGATACTAGTCAAGTTCGCCACGAATTGCCTTCCAATAAAATAGTCGCCAATAAGCCGTTGGCACCAGTTAAATTATTTCTATTTGATCCAAATGAACTATCCGAAGAAGGATGGAAAAAATTTGGGGTCAGTGATAAAACGGCACAAACGATTCAGCATTATTTACAAAAGGGAGGCAGGTTTCGTAACCCAAGTGATCTTAAAAAAATTTGGGGAATGTTACCCCAAGATGCCGAAAGATTAATGCCTTATCTGCGCATTCCGGGAACAGAAAAACAGGAAATAATTCCAAGATCTGGTCCACCCAAAAAATCAGCAACCCCCATTTTAATTAATCAAGCAACGGCTCAAGAATTAGCATCCTTACCGGGTATGAGTAAGCCATTGGCGGCCCGCATGATTAAGTTTCGGGATAAGTTGGGTGGATTTCAGAATTTAGATCAGGTTAGAAGAACTTATGGAATCACTGATTCTGTCTTTAATCTAATGGCTCCATTAATTGTTATAAAGGAATAGGGAAAACTTTTATTTACAAAATTTGGTCAATCTAGATATTGGATTACATTTGCAACGAAAACTAACTAACGGTAGTTATTTTTCAGGAGGTTGCCCAATAACGATTGCTTGGTTTGGGCAACCTTCATCTATTTAAAACCCACGCTATGAATTTTTCGACCACTGAATTAACGCTTCATGTTGCACAAACTGCCCGCGATTTTGCACATAAAGAAATTGCACCACATGTAATGGAATGGGATGAAGCGCAGATTTTCCCTCTATCGCTTTTTCATGAAATGGGAAAACTCGGATTAATGGGGATTTTAGTGCCTGAGGCTTATGGAGGGGCGGGACTAGGCTATGCCGAATACAATGCCATTATTCAGGAAATCTCAAAAGTCTGCGGATCAATCGGGTTAAGTCTTGCTGCCCATAATTCTTTATGTACTAATCATATCCTAAGTTTTGGTACGGAAGCGCAAAAGAATAAATGGCTGACTAAGCTAGCAACAGGTGAATGGATCGGGGCATGGGGTTTAACCGAACCTAATACAGGAAGTGATGCAGGTAATTTGCAAACAGTTGCTGTGAAAGACGGAGAAGATTGGGTATTGAATGGCACTAAGTGTTGGATCACGCATGGAATTTCAAGTAATGTGGCTGTGGTGATTGCCCGTACCGGCGCACCAAGAACCAGTGGGAATGCAACGGCTTTTGTGGTAGAGAGAGATAGGATAGGTTTTATGGGAGGCAAGAAAGAAAATAAATTAGGCATGAGGGCTAGTGAGACTTCTGAAATGATTTTCAATGATTGTCGTATTCCAGATTTTAATCGTTTAGGAAATATTGGGGATGGTTTTAGACAATCGCTCAAAATATTGGATGGAGGAAGAATTTCTATTGCAGCACTCGCTTTAGGCATTGCAAAAGGAGCGTATGAAGCTTCCTTGAAATATGCACAGGAGCGCTACCAGTTTGATCAGCCAATTGCTAATTTCCAAGGAATTAGCTTCAAACTAGCAGATATGGCAACCGAAATCATGGCTGCAGAATTATTAATTCAGCAGTGTTGCGATTTAAAACTTCGAGGTGAAGGATTGAGTAAAGAAAGTGCTATGGCAAAATATTATAGTAGCGAAGTTGCTGTAAAAGTTGCCACAGATGCGATTCAGATTTTTGGGGGATATGGGTATACAAAAGATTTTCCAGTAGAGAAGTTTTACAGAGATGCCAAACTTTGTACGATCGGTGAAGGAACTTCTGAAATACAAAAATTAGTAATAGCGCGCGAAATACTTAAATGATTCATTCCAATTAGTGCAACTCTCTGATTATCATTAACCAAAGTTAATTATCTTAGCTGCCTAGCTATTCTATGTTGATGAGAAATCTTTGGGTAATAATTATTTGCATTCTGATAGGACAACCATGCCTGTTATTTGCCCAATATATCAATTCTGGTGAACCTGATTCAGCAAAAACAGTTGTATTGATCGACTCTTTAATTAAAGTCGCATTTGATAGGAAAAACACCAATTTATCTGAAGCATTGTCATTGCTTTCACAGTCCAAAGAACTTTCCATCAAAGTAAATTACCACAAGGGACTTTCAAGCGCGTATTACACGGAAGCTGGTATTTTTCAACAAAACGGATTTAATAAAAGAGCCCACTTACTGTACGAAATTGCTTTAGATAATAGTTTGAAGTATAACGACAGTATTAATATTCCCTTGATCAATATTCAGATTGCAGCATTTTATGTGTCTGAGGGGAAAATAGAGGAAGCAGTTAAATTATACAATCAATCTTTGGACGCTTTTATTAAATTAAATTTAATAAAAAATATTGCTAATACTAAGAATAGTCTAGGACTAATAGAGATCAAAAAAAATAATTTTGCAAAAGCAGAAATGCTATTCAAAGAAGCTTTACAATTAAGTATTACGTTGAAATTTGTATACGGACAGAAAAAAGCATTTTACAATCTTGGGTTATTGGCCAGAGCCAAAAAAGATACAGTTACAGCAAGATCCTATTTTGAAAATTCATTGACCCTCGATCTATTGTTAAAGGATCATTATGGTATGGCTTTGAATCAAATGCAAATGTTTCAACTACTATTGGAACAAAGGAAAATAAATGATGCGATTGTAATGGCAAAATCGGCTTACGAAAATGCCAGAATTGCAAATGCCTATAATTTAATGATTACGGCAATTACGGGAATAAAAGATATTTATAAAACCAGTAATGATCTAAAGAATACGACTAACTGGCAAGACAGTCTAATCGTTACTTTAAAACTTAAGGTTGATAATGAAGTTGAGTATGCGAATAATTTTATCGAATTAGTAAAAGATAAAGAGACTCAAAAAAAAGATGCTAAGGATGCCATTGAAAAAGCTAATAAGCGACTAAGTGATCAACTGTATGTAATTATTGGCGGAACATTTTTATTAGTGATATTGGCCATGATGGTAATATTAGCTTTTATGAATTATCGCAAACAAATCATGCTGACTAAAAAATTGGTTAAGCAAAATGCAATCATTGAAGAAAATGCAGCTTCTTTAGATAACTTGAACAAGGAGATTAATACCAAGAATCTTTTATTAGAAGAAGACAATCGTACAAAAGATAAATTGCTATCCATTATTTCTCACGATCTGCGCAATCCAATCACAAATACACAGACTATCCTTTCATTGATAAATAAAGGAGCTTTATCGCAAGAAGAATCAAAGGTCTTGTTAGAACAACTAGAAACGCAATATATTAATACAACAGGTTTATTAGACAATCTTCTGGGTTGGTTAAAGAGTCAGATCACAGGTAAGGAATTAGAGAAAACCGATATCAGTGTATATGATCTGATGAATGGCATGCATCTGGAACAAAAGATCCCATTAATGCGCAAGCGGATTAAATTTATTAATAATACGCAGAATGATGTCACGATTAGGGCTGAGAAGGAAATGATCAAAATCATTTTCAGAAACCTGATTACCAATGCGATCAAATTCACCCCTTTAGATGGAAGGATTGAAGTTAGTTATCATGATGATAACCAATTTGATTATGTGATGATCCGAGATTCAGGAATTGGAATGAGTGAAGAAGTATTGGCAAAAGTAAATGCGCAAAAATATTTTACCAGAACTGGAACCTTGCAGGAAAAGGGTAGTGGGTTTGGATTAATTCTTTGCCGCGATTTGTTGCAAAAGCAAGGCGGAAATTTACTAATTGAAAGTTCAAAAGGAGAAGGCAGTGTATTTACTGTACAACTGCCCAAAGCCACATTTAATTAATCTTCTTTATTTCCCGGCGAAAAAATCTGATCAACAGCCCCACCTAGCATAGGAAATTTTTCTTTTATAAATGCTGCAATAGTAGCAACAGCTTTTTGTGCCTGAGCTGCATCAAGACCAGCTTCTTTTGTAAGGCGCTCAATTAATTCGTTCATATAGATGATTTAGGGTTTTATTATTATTCGCAAGTTACTGTTACGGCATAAAAAAACAGTGAGAACTTATACCCACTGTTTTAAATATGTTGCTAGATAACTAAGCTACTTTTAAGGAACTCAATTTGCTCTTACTAAACATGCTCTGCGCATAGTCAATTGTAACTATCAGTTCTTTCGTATCAGTTCCTGGTAATTCAAACATAGCATCAGTTAAAATGCTTTCGCAAATACTTCTCAATCCACGTGCTCCGAGTTTGTACTCCAAAGCTTTTTCAACCATAAAATCGAGAACAGGGTCTTCTATGATCAGATTGATCTCTTCGAGTTCAAATAGTTTGGTAAACTGTTTGATCAAAGCGTTCTTAGGTTCTGTAAGAATGCTACGTAAAGTTTCTTTATCGAGTGGATCTAAATGAGTCACAACAGGTAAACGTCCTAGTAATTCAGGAATCAATCCAAAGCTTTTTAGATCAGTGGCGTTTATGAATTGCAATAAGTTTTTTCGCTGGTGTTCCTGCTCATCTTTGTTTACACTGAATCCGATAGCATTGGTATTGATTCTTCTGGCAATTACTTTATCAATGCCATCAAATGCACCACCACAGATAAATAGAATATTCTTTGTGTCAACCTTAATCATTTTTTGTTCAGGATGTTTACGGCCTCCCTGTGGCGGAACCAATACTTCTGTTCCCTCCAACATTTTAAGTAAACCCTGTTGAACTCCTTCGCCACTTACATCGCGGGTAATAGAAGGATTGTCTCCCTTACGAGCGATCTTATCAATTTCATCAACATATACAATACCTCTTTCTGCAGCTGCTACATCGTAATTACAATTTTGTAATAATCTAGTAAGCATACTTTCCACATCTTCACCTACATAACCTGCCTCTGTAAAAACTGTTGCATCAACAATCGCAAATGGAACATTTAATAAGCGGGCAATTGATTTGGCCAATAATGTTTTGCCAGTACCTGTTTCGCCAACCATAATGATATTGCTCTTTTCGATTTCAACATCATCAGCCAGTTTTTTCTGAACAATTCTTTTGAAGTGATTATATACAGCAACAGATAATACTTTTTTAGCATCGTCCTGACCGATCACATATTCATCCAAAAACTTTTTGATCTCAGCGGGTCTGCGTACGTTCAATTTAAAATTTGCAGTTGCAGCATTTGCATCATTTTTGAGGTTCAGTTCTTGTACAATAATCTCCTGAGCATGCTCTACGCAATTCTCACAGATATGCCCTTCCTGCCCTGCTATCAGAATCTTTACTTCGTCTCGGCTACGTCCACAAAAGGAGCAGTGTAATAGAGCTTGTTTCGCCATAATAATTGTTTAAGCCTTTCCATAAACAGTGAATGAGCGCTTTGTCAAAACTGCTTACGAAAGTGCAAAGGTAGTACAGTTCCCGCTTTTAGGGGAATTTGTGCTGCCAATACTTCTATAAAATACTTTTAGATCTTGCTAAGAACCTGATCCACAATGCCATAAGCAACGGCTTCGTTGGCATCCATCCAGTAGTCGCGGTCAAAATCGGCCATAATTTGCTCGACTGACTTGCCGCAATTGTCGGCCAAGATTTTTGCACCCAATTCCTTTGTCTTACGAATCTGTGTTGCCTGGATTTCAATATCTGCTGAAGTGGCCTGCATATAACCGCCTAAACTAGGTTGGTGAATCATCACTTCGCCATGCGGATAAATAAAGCGCTTACCCTTGGTTCCGGCACTCAATAAAATAGATCCCATGCTTGCAGCAAGTCCCATACAAATGGTGCTAACCGGACTAGAAATCATTTTTATCGTATCGTACATCACCATGCCGCTGGTTACTACACCACCGGGACTATTGATATAAAATTTAATTTCTTCTCCAGGTTTATCTGCATCGAGCAATAACAATTTGCTCACGATATCGCGTGCTGATTTATCATCTACCACACCCCATAGATACACGGCTCTTTTTTCAAAGAACAGTTTTTCCATTTTCTTCATCATAAATCCACCCATTGGTTCTTGCTTCTCTTCCTTTGGTTCTTCTTCCTCTTCTTCCATTAAGTATGGATTGATAATATATTTCTGATCGATCATATTAATTGTTTTATACTAGTTCTTAATTAGTCTTTTTTTACTTTTCTTGGATTGGTTAATAACACTTCATCAACTAGTCCGTATTCCTTTGCTTCAATGGCTTTCATCCAAAAGTCACGATCACAATCTGCAGCAACTACATCCACAGATTTGTGTGTATGTTCTGCAATTACTTCGTACAATTCGATTTTCAATTTCTTGATTTCGCGAGCTGTGATTTCTATATCTGTTGCTTGTCCGCCTATCGCACCACTAGGTTGGTGTAACATAATGCGACTATGTTTCAGAGCGGTTCTTTTTCCTTCTACACCTGCACATAATAGCACGGCACCCATGCTTGCTGCGATACCGGTACAGATAGTGGCTACATCGGGACTAATAAATTGCATCGTATCATAAATACCCAGACCTGCATAGACACTGCCACCCGGGCTGTTGATATACATTTGAATATCGCGGGTACGATCTACACTTTCTAAAAACAATAACTGTGCTGTTACAATATTGGCCACATAATCGTTGATGCCTTCGCCAAGAAAAATAATACGGTCCATCATTAATCTACTAAACACATCCATACTCGCTACATTCATAGGTCGTTCTTCGATGATATAGGGCGTAAGATTGGTAATGCCATGTTGTTGGTAATTATGAAGGGTAGCGCTGCTAATTCCTCTATGTTTTACCGCGTATTGTTCAAATTCTTTTCCAAGTGTCATATGCTATAATTTTCGCTTTGAAGATAAGTGTTTTGTCATTTCTTTCTATTAGGATTCTTCAAATACTGTGCAAACCTGTATTCAGCGACAATCAGTCAGTTAGAATCTCAGGCTTTTGTGATAAATGACAAAAAAAAGGGCGGTCTACTAATGACTACCCTTTCTGGTTTTATTTTTATTCTTCACTCCTCACTCCTCACTCTTCACTTTTATCTCTTCACTTTTATCTTTTATCTCTTCACTCTTCACTCTTCACTCTTCACTCTTCACTCTTCACTCTTCACTTTTATCTTTTATCTTTTATCTCTTCACTCTTAATGGTGGTGGTGCAGTTTTTCTGCAAAAGCCTCCATGGTGATAGATTCATCGCTTGCAACTACCTGGCCTTCTAAACTGGTAAACAATTTGTCGGCGCTAATACGGTGGTAGCTATCTTCTACGAATTTTTTATCCTGCATCATACGGTTTGCATAGTCGTCAACCCATTGTTGGTTATCGCCTAAAGCACCTAACTGACCGCCCATATAGCTGAACAATTGCATTTTTGCAAAGTCGCGGATATCATCAGGTAATACTTCTACATTATTGTCGGTGATTAGTTTGCTGCTGATGAGGGTCCATTTTAACTGATCCACAAAAGTTGGGTAGTCAGCTTCTGCCTCTTCGGCAGTTTTTGGTTTTTCGCCGCCTACTTGCAACCAGCGCTTTAGGAAGTTCACAGGAAATTCCATTTTGGTATGGTCGATCAGGTGGTGATAGATCTGGTCGTGAATCTGATTGCGTGTTTGCTGCGCGAAATGAGTTTCAATTTCAGCTTTAACAGCAGCACGAAAATCTTCTTCGGTTGTAATTTCATTATTAGGGTAAACGGTAGCAAAGAAAGTAGCATCTAAGGCAGCTTTTTCAACAAAGCCAATTTTAGTGATGGTCATTTTGAAAGTCTTGTCAGCCGAACCAGCTTCATCTTTATTCAAACCAAGATCTGCCAGGACTACTTCTCTTTCCTTGTCTTCAAAAGCGCTAGCCAAATGCACATCAACCACATCATCTATTTTCTTGCCCAATAATTGCGCTCTGAAAGAAGGAGCAAAATATTTAACCAATAAGCTATTTGCTTTATTAATACCGCCTTCAACCATATTACCTGCAGCGTCTAATTCAGTGAAAGTAACATTCAACACATGCTCTTCGCTAGAAGCAGTTTCAGGCTCGGTCATGTTACCATTGCGGGTTTGAAGTCGCTCCACTTCTTCATTCACCATGGTATCTGTAACGATCACATTGTATTTAGTTACATTGATTTTGCTGGCGTCTACGCTGAATTCTGGCTTTAAACCCACTTCAAATGAGAAATCAACTTCAACAGGATTATTCATATCTAATTTGCTACCCTCATTTTCTAAAGGAATGGGTTGGGCAAATATGTCTAATTTCTCAGTGTTCAGGTATTTGTTCATTTCACTCTCCACAGATTTCAGAACCTCGTCCTGAAATACACCCTGTCCGTACATTTTCTTAACCATACCTACTGGTACCATTCCTTTGCGGAAACCCGGGATATTGGCTGTTTTAGCATATTGTTTCAAGTTCTTTTCGAAATTGCTATAGTAGTCTTCTTTACTCAGCTTAACGGTTATTTTGTCGTTCAGCAAGCCAATATTTTCGCGAGTGATTGTTGCCATTGTTATTTTTTTGTTTCTTAAAATTTGGGCTGCAAAGGTAAGGGATTGGCTTAAATGCATCTCATAGATTCCTTTTTTGTTTTATTTCTTGCTTAAATAATTACAAACTTCTTGGTATTTCCCAGGGAAGCCCCTCATAATACATTGCGTTGTAATACTTATCAGTTTTTTTCTGAAAAGAATAAAATTTTAGTAACCCCTAAAACGATGATTATGAACATCAAAAATCTGGTGAAATCCTTTACCGTAAAGTGTTTCGCAATCTTATTAGTAAGCCTTTTGAGCTTACATACCGCTTCAGCTCAGGTTGATCTGTTAGTGAGTACCGAGGCTACTTCCGACGGAAATCTTAAGTTGGACTCGATCAAAACCGGCAAAAATTTCATTTTTGTGATCGATTACAGTATTTCATCGCTTACTACCAATGGTACTAACGTGAAGATACAAGTGCCCTTACCGGCCAATTTAACGGTTGCGCCAGGAGGAACCAGTATCGCTTACGACCATAGTCAGATCAGTTCGGTTACCAATGTTGCCGGTTTGATTACTGCAAATTTTATTAACCCCATTCCTGCGGGTAGTACCGGGCAAATGCAAATTTCTTTGGTTTATACAAACGGAACAACCCCGAATGGATATACGCCATTGATCATTACTGCTATTACAGCAAATAATGCCAATGCATCTCCTATATATGATACCACTTCTACCAAAGCATTGGCCAATAATAATATTGTATTGAGTAAAACGGCTCATAATTATTCTACCAATCCAACACTGGATGGTCCGTTTACCTATGACCTCAGTTATACCAATTCAGGAGGAGCTGAAGGCAACCTGAATTTATATCATGCAAAAATTTTAGATACCCTACCAGTTGGTGTGGTATTTGTTTCAGCAACCAAATTTGGTTCAATCGTTCCTACAACCACAGTATTGGGTACGGGCGAAACAGTGGTGAGTTGGGACTGGGGTGCAGCTACTTTAACAGGAACTGGTTCTGCCAGCCTTACCGTAAAATATACGGCACCAACTTATGCTGTTAATTCAACTTTTGAGAATTGTGCAAGTTTAACTGGTGATATTCCAGTTCTTCCTTTTGTTGCAGGAGTAGCAACACTTGCAGCCGCTCCTGAAATTAGGGCTTGTGCAAATGGGCATTTAGTGGCCAGTTCAAGTGGGGTAAATAATAACGGATCTGGAACTATTAGTCATATCCCCGGACTTTGTCCAGGAGTGGTAATGGCAGGCTCTGCAGTCGATTTTAAAACCGGATGGACCAACAGCGGAAACACTAATCTTGATTTTGTTGAGATTATTACCAATATCGATCCCAACATTGATGTTACTTCGGTATTTGCTAAAAAGGTGTCAAATCCAGTACCCGGAAGTGCAGTGCCTCAAGTAAAAGTTTATGAATATTATGAATTAAATAATTCAGGAACCTGGATAGCAGTGAGTGGTAGTCCGTTTGATAATACTACCATGTCTAATTCTTATGCAGTAACACTCTTGCCAACTGATTTTATTTCTAAAGTAAAAATTAGAGTGGAGCCAGATGTAGATGAGATTGGGCCTTACTTTACACAAGATCTTACCTACACAGGTAGCATCCGTACTGCAACACCGAATGGCAATCCCGTGGGAACCATCATTCAGGGAAGTAATAATCCAGGAACTTGTACAGTTACACTTTCTGGTACACAAGTGAACAACTGTTATCAATTAAATGCTTCTGCAAATTCTGCCGCATTACCTGTATCAAATGCATGTGGTAATGTGCATATTATTGGTCAGGCTCCAGTGTTCTCTAGTTTAAATAAAACAACCACTAATGGTACTTCATTCGGGCCAACAAATATTGTTACCTATGAAATATCAGCTAAACAATTGGGTATTGGTGTTGCACAAAATGTAAGCTTTACAGATGTGCTGAATGCAAAATTGGAATATCAGGCAGGAACAGCGCAGTTTAAATTAAATAGTGGTGGAACTTATGCGCCAATAGGTAGTGTTGGTGTAAGCGGACAAACCCTAACTTTCCCAATTGCCGATGTAGCAAGTGGAGATCAGATCTTTGTAAAGTTCGATGCAAAAGTTAAGGATGGTACAGCACCTGCAACAATTGGAAACCTTGCCACATTAGCAAGTTCTAATTCCTATATCAACGCAGGTAATCCAAATACCAATACAAAAAATATTACGGTAATTAGTGCGGCTGCATATACTTCACAACTCGGACAAAATGGTTGTGATACTTCCTATTATGTGTACTATCCAGAAAATGCACATGCAACACCACAAGGAAAAATCAAGTATCGTGCTCTATTGCGCAATACCGGAAACGTGGGTGCGAATAACATTACCATGATTGATGTGTTTCCATTTATCGGAGATGTAAGAGGATCGCAATATTTTGCGAATCTTTCTGCGCCAATCACATTTACAGACCCTTCAACAACGATTTATTATAATACTGTTTCAAATCCTTGTATGCCAGAGTTTAATCCGGCTATCAATCCTGCAGGTTGTAATACTGCAAACTGGTCAGTTACACCACCAGTAGATATCACATCTGTAACAGCGATTAAAATAAGACGTTCAGCAACCATCGCACCATTAGATAGTTTGGTCTATACATGGCCAATGATATTGCCAGTAGGTGTACCGGCAAATATTACCATGTATAATTCTTATACCTATCAATTAAACAGAACAGATAATTCTGCACAATTATTACCAGCAACACCTAATAAAGTGGGCATGATCACAGATTGTGTAAGTGCATTGGGTTCATTGGGTAATTATGCTTGGGTAGATTCTAATGCAAATGGTTTGCAAGATGAAAGTGTTTTAGCAGGTATCAATGGGTTGAAGGTTTATTTGTATAAACCAGGTCCATCAAATACAGTAGGCGGAAATGATCAAGTTTTATTAGACTCTACATTTACTGCTAATGACTTTACTGGTAGACCAGGTTATTATACTTTCACCAATTTGGCAACTGGAGATTATTATGTGAAGTTCCCAACAATTGAAGGAAAAGTATTTACAAAACTAGATCAGACCATTAAAACAGATAATAACTCTAATGCGGATAGAAGTACCGGCTATAGTGAATTGGTGCATATTGATGTTGCATTAGGCGGATTAGATAAAGACAACCCAACAATTGATGCAGGATATATTGTATGTACATTAAATGTTGTTGCGCAAAAAACTGATATTTCATGTAACGCATGGGTGGATGGTAAAATAGATCTTACCGTTACCGGAAGCAGGGGTGGAGCAACCTATACTTGGAGCGATGGACAAACAATTAAAGACAGAGCATTTTTACACGCAGGTAACTATTCTGTTCAAGTGATAGATTCAGTTGGTTGTACTAAGAGTGTTTCACAAACAATTGTTGAACCAATTGTTTTACCAGCAATAACTGGTGTAAATATTATTTGTGTGGATTCCACAACAACACTGCATCATGTAACTCCAGGTGGAGTATGGGCAATTAATAATACAGCTATTGCTACCATTAATAGTAGTACAGGTTTATTAACAGGCGTAGGCGCTGGTACTGCCATTGTTACTTATAAGATCAATAACAGCTTATGTGGTACTGCTTATTATTATCCGAATGTGCAGCTATGCGGACCAGGCGGTGGCGTTGGCGGTGGCGGTGCTGGTGGATTAGAAAGCAAGAGCTTGGGCGACGCAGTTGCGAAACGTATATTCAACAATGCTATCAATAGTTTACAAGGGCCTGTTGATTACGCTAAATTGCCTTTGATCAATTTGAACGGAACAAGAAATCAAATTACTGGAGTTGGTACTCAAATGCAATTGAGAGATATTTTGCCACAGCAATTATCAAGTAATGCTTATCAGGCTTCTGTAAGTACTCCAACAGATATTCCATCTATTACAAATGCAAAAGAAGTATTGTCTGTTGACTTTAATTTAAACAACAAAGCGAAAGCTGTTGCCTTTGCGACCAAAACATTGGGTGAAGTGTATGACCACACTAAATCGATCTGTGATCGATTGAAAGGTTCTGAATTAATTGGCATGCAAAACGTAATGGTGAATGGAATTAGTTTAGTGCGCTACGATTTAAAGAACACAGAAGGTGTAAATGAATATGCGATCAGTTTTGTAATTGGTGCAAAAACAGGAAGAAATAACTATACCGTTCAAAGTACTTGGTTGAATAAAGACTATGCATCTGATGAGGTAATGTATAATATTCAACTATGGGCAGTGAATACAGGTTTGTTGATGGATATGACTACTGATATATTAACCAGACTTAAAGCATCTTTGCCAATTGATGTAATAGCAAGTAATGCAACGCTTCCTAAAACTTATATAACAATTGGTAAGCGTGAGGGCACGAATCTTAACCTCGCCATTACGAATACACAATCTGTTAATTCAGGCTATTTTGAAATTACAGAAACTGCACATGAGCAAGGCGTTAGTAACACACGCAAAGTTCCATTTACAGTTAGTCCAAATGGTAAGTCAACCATTAATTTGCCAGTAAGTGATAATTATGAAGCGAGTATTGGATTGTATTTGAATAACCAATTACAGGACGTAGTATTTATGGCAGACGGAACCTGGGGTTATGATTATAACAAAGCAACTTCTACTGTAAAAGATTTCAAGATCACTAATGATGCAAGTATCAATAGTGCCAATCCAGATAATTTCTTACTATTTAGAAATATGCAAATAGCAGCTACTAGTCCAGATTATGTTTCTGTATACAAAGTATTGCGTGGTGCAGGTGCAGCGCAGAATTTGAGCGATTTCAAAACCTTCCAATTCAATGCAAGTGGTGAGGCTACCAATTTACGTATCACTTTAGTTAAGAATGGTATTAGTAATTGGGCAGATCAATACAGTTATACATTGCCTTTAACAAAAGACAGTAAGGAGTATAAGATTTCGTTGAGCGACTTTAGTTCTGCTGCTTCTAAAGAAAAAATAGATGCATCTGATCTAACCATGGCACTATTTAGCTTTGAAATAGCTTCTGCAAGAAACACTAGTTTCAATGGAACCATTTCTGCAGCTGCATTTACTAAAGAAGATATGGTATACAACAATAGTCTTTTGTCAAAAGAGATTGCAGTATTCCCGAACCCTAGTACAGGAAGGTTTAATGCCATTTTTAAATCAGATAAAGCAAATGAGCTTACACTGAAAGTAACTAATGCAAGTACTGGTAAACTGATGTTTACTAAAACAGTAAATGCGATTAAGGGGGAGAACAAGGTTCAGGTAGACATTTCTGATAATTCATTAGTGAATATCTGTGTGTTAACCCTTGAAGGTACAAATACCAAATATGAGCCTAAAAAAGTGATCATGAATAAGCAATAAGGTTCAATTCTAACATACACAAAATAAAAAAGACTCACTTCGGTGAGTCTTTTTTATTGGAATTCCATTTTGTGCGGATGGAGGGGGTCGAACCCACACGCCTCGCGGCGCTAGATCCTAAGTCTAGTGCGTCTGCCAATTTCGCCACATCCGCTTTTATTCATTACCAGAAAATTACTTAGGATACTTTCTAGCAGAGCGCAAAAGTAGGGGATTTGCCCATAAAATACAATCCCTATTGCCACTCAATTAGTAAAATCTTTATAATAATTGATTTACAGCTGAATTTGCATATAATTTAATTGTTATTCATGAAGTCATAATTTCACCAAAAAGCATATTAATAAACTGACAATTGTTAGTTTATTCTCTGATTAGAATCATATAATGAATTGACACTCATCATTTAAAAAATTAAACAAAGTTCAGACCTTTGAGCTATATTGATAGTACACCATTATCTATCAACTTAAAATCACCAAAAAACCAATTTATGATTACGCTAAAAAAAATAAATATTCAAAAACTAATCCTTTTGAGTAGTAGTTTATTTCTCTTTCTTTTTGCTTTTTCTCAGGCAAAATATATAGCAAAAAAAACTATTTCTTTAACCTTAAGTGGAACTTCAACTTTGCATGATTGGGATATGAAATCAGCCTTGGGAACATTTGAAGCAAATTTTGTTTTAAACAGTTCTGGAGCTATTACAACTGTTAATGGACTAAGTTTTTCTACAAAAGCAGAGAGTTTGAAAAGCGGTCATGATGCGATGGATAAGAATGCATACGTTGCTATGAAAAGCGATAAATGGCCAGTTCTTAGCTATACTTCCAATACAGCAACTATTTCTAAACTAGATGCAACTACTTATTCAGTTAAAACAATTGGTAAATTAACAATAGCGGGTACAACTTTGGATGAGGAGGTTGATGCAACATGTAAAGTAAATTCAGATAGATCCATTACGATAATGGGGTCTAAAAAAATCAGTATGAAAGATTTCGGAATGTCTGCTCCAACTTTTATGATGGGTACAGTACAAACAGGAAATGATGTTGTATTGAAATTTGATTTGAAAAGTATTAAACAATAACTTATAGAGGAGACTAAACAACAAAAAACGCAACAAAATTTTATTTTTTGTTGCGCCTGTTGTTATTAAAGATGGTTTTTTATGGTGTATAATAGCCGTTTGGATTAATTCCGAGCGGCTATTATTTTTAGCTTCTTTTTGCAGCTTGATTTCCAGAGTGTCTTCTTGGATCTCCACCTCTGAACGATCTGCGTTCTTTAGCCTGATAATGTCGCTGTACTGGCTTTTGTTTTGCTGAGGCAGAAATATTATTCAAAGATGTATTTTCCATTGCATATGGATGTTCAGACACAATTGGGATTTGTACGCTGATCAACTTCTGAATATCTCTCAAAAATTCTTTCTCTTCCTGATCGCAGAAAGAAAAAGCAATACCACTTGCTCCTGCTCTTCCTGTTCTACCAATTCGGTGAACATAAGTTTCAGGTACATTCGGTAATTCGAAATTAATCACGTGCGAAAGATTGTCAACATCAATTCCCCTTGCTGCAATATCTGTTGCAACGAGAACCCTGGTATGTCCGGATTTAAAATTCGACAATGCGCGCTGACGTGCATTTTGAGATTTATTTCCGTGAATAGCTTCCGCTATAACTTGACTACGATGTAGATCCTTTACAATTTTATCGGCACCGTGCTTTGTTCGAGCAAATACTAGTGCAGACTTAATATTGCTATCTTTTAAAAGATGCGCTAATAATAATTTCTTATTTTCTTTCTCAACAAAATATATCGCCTGTTCAATGGTTTCGGCAGTTGAAGAAACTGGAGTAACTTCTACTTTAACAGGATTGTTTAAAATGCTACTTGCCAAATTGCTAATTTCAGAAGGCATGGTAGCAGAGAAAAATAATGTCTGTCTCTTAGTTGGTAATAGCGTAATTACTTTTTTTACATCATGTATAAAGCCCATGTCCAACATGCGATCTGCTTCATCTAATACAAAAAATTCAATATCATTCAGTTTAATAAATCTTTGTTGAATCAGATCTAATAATCTTCCTGGAGTAGCAATTAAAATATCAACCCCATTACGTAAAGCGGTTGTTTGTGGACCTTGAGCAACTCCACCAAAAACAACTAATTGTTTAAGGCCCAGATTTTTTCCATAAGCTGCAAAGCTTTCTTCAATCTGAATAGCGAGTTCTCTAGTTGGTGTTAAGATCAAAGCCTTAATGCCGCCTTTTTTAGGCTGACCTGTATACTTTTCCTTACATAATAATTGTAATACTGGAATGGCAAATGCGGCTGTTTTTCCAGTACCTGTTTGAGCACATCCTAACAGATCACGGCCTTCCAAAATGCTTGGAATAGCTTGTTCCTGAATAGGTGTGGGTGTTGTGTAACCTTCGTTCTTGAGCGCATTTAGTATGGGCTCAATGAGGCTTAATTGTTCAAATAACAAAATAAAAAATATTTAAAATGAACACCTGAAATTGCTCAGGTGGTATATAACCTTTCCGGATTTGACTTGATGAAACTTTGTCACGGAAGTAGATAATCAGTCGGTAGAGAGTCTATATGAATGCCACAAAGCTATGGTAAAAAAAATTAATGCAGTGTTAAGATGGCCTTTTGCACTGATAATCAGCGGTTTAATATTCTATCAGCGCTAGAATATCTTCAAGGTATAATTTATCGGTAGCGTCAAATTGATCTAAAGTGCTGCTATCCACATCCAAGACTCCCCATACTATTCCTTCTTTAATTAGGGGGACCACAATTTCTGATTTTGATAAGCTGCTGCAGGCAATATGCCCCGGGAATTGTTCTACATCAGGGACGATCAAAGTTTCGGCTTTTGCCCAACTGGTTCCACAAACCCCCCTTCCTTTTTTGATTCGGGTACAGGCAACTGGTCCTTGAAATGGCCCGAGTACCAATTCATCGTTTTTAACGATATAAAATCCTATCCAAAACCAGCCGAATTGTTCTTTCAAAGCTGCAGTAATATTAGCAAGGTTAGCAATCAGGTCTGGCTCGCCTGTTAATAATCCCTTGATCTGTGGGATCAGGTTTTGGTATTGTTCAACTTTATTTCCTTTTACTATTTGTAAGTCTTCTGCCATGTGGCAAAGATATTTGAAATAAAAAATTAGTGCTAACTTTTATGTCGATTTAAAAAAAATGAAAATATGGCAACAAAACCACTGATCAACATGGAGGGTTTTCGTGTAAAGGCTGGAAAAAAAATTAAACTAAAATCTTTTGCTACCAACGTAAAGAAAAAACCAATCGAAAGGCAGAAGGGCGAAGCTATGTTGCAAAAGGGCATTCTTGAACTCGCTAATATGCAAGACAAATTATATGCGCACAATGAAATTAGTGTGTTGATAGTTTTGCAAGCAATGGATGCTGCAGGAAAGGATGGCACCATCAAACATTTAATGAGTGGATTAAATCCTTCAGGTGTAAAAGTTTCTAGTTTTAAATCCCCATCTGCCGCCGAATTGGATCATGATTATTTTTGGCGCCATTACAAAGAATTACCTGCCAGGGGCGAGATCGGTATCTTCAATCGTTCACACTATGAAAATGTATTGGTTACCAAAGTGCATCCCGAATACATTTTAAATGAAAATATCCCAGGGATCAAATCTGTGAAAGATGTAAATAAAAAATTCTGGAAAAAGCGTTACGAACAGATCAATAGTTTTGAGAAAAATTTGAGTGAGAATGGAACCATCATTTTGAAATTCTTTTTGCACGTTTCTAAAGATGAACAAAAGAAAAGATTTTTAGAACGAATTGATGATCCTAAAAAGAATTGGAAATTTTCTTTAGCTGATATGAAGGAACGAGCCTTTTGGGATCAATATCAGGATGCCTATGAAGAAATGTTTAACCATACTTCTACAGATTATGCACCATGGTATGTGATTCCTGCAGACGATAAATGGTATATGAGAATACTCATTGGGTTAGCGATATATCAGCAGTTTCAGAAACTGAATATTGCCTATCCACATGTTTCGAAAGAAACAAAAGCTGCATTGGAAAAAACCAAACAGATTTTATTGAACGAAAAATAATTAATGAATATATTTTCCTACAACTGGTAATTTTTGAAATTCTTTTTTTTCAACTAGCAGGATAAACCAAATAAAAATTAATAATAAGATAGTGCCAGTGGCAAACTGGAACCAAAAGGGATCGTAGAAATACAGGATCCCTTTTTGTATTAAATAAAAGCTGGTAACAATAGCAATATATGCCACCATTTTTTTCCATGCATAGGGGATGGGATATTCTTTTTGTCCCCATACATAACTGATCACCATCATACTGCCATAGCAGGCGAAGGTTGCCCAGGCACAGGCCATATAACTAAAGTAAGGGATCAAAGTATAGTTAATGAGAAGTGTGATACCAGCACCTACAACTGTGATCCATGCACCTGCCATTGTTTTATTTCCAAGTTTGTACCAGACACTCAGGTTATAATAGATTCCCAGGAACATGTTAGCGAGAAGCAAGATAGGAACCACTTTTAATCCAACCCAGATTTCTGGATTGCGAATAAATTGTTTCCAAACATCTAGATATAGGGCTACCATTAAAAACATCAAGCATAGGGTGATCACAAAAAACTTCATGATCCTTGCATACAATTTTGGAGCATCTTTATCGGCCGATTGAGAAAAGAAAAAAGGTTCGGCGCCCATTTTAAATGCCTGCACAGCAAGTGTAATAAGCATCGCTAATTTGTAGCATGCTGAATAGATTCCCACTTCTGCTTTAGCGGCTTCAACAGAAGCAACAGGAGCCCACCATTGTAGCATGATCCTGTCGAAAGTCTCGTTGATCATTCCTGCAAAACCTGCAATGATCAGGGGCATTCCATAAACCATCAATTCTTTCCAAAGTGCAGCATCGAATTTCCATTTGAATCCAAAGAACTCTTTGCTTAAAAGCAGTAATACAAATAAATTCTGAACAAGGTTAGCCAATAATAAATAGCCTACACTCCAGTTAGGGATATAATAATTATTTAGCCAATGAGTTGGATGAGTGTTTAAAAAATTAGGAATAGTGCTGATGAAAAAATAGGTTGCTGCAATATTTATAACTATTCCGCCAATTTTGGTGAATGCAAATTTAATTGGCCGCCCTTCCTGTCTTAATCTTGCAAATGGAATACTGCAGAGTGCATCAATGGCAATGATCCCGGCTGCTACAATAATATATTCTGGATGTGTTCCTACAGATAAAAGATCTGCAATAGGTTGCCTCGCTAATATTAATAATGCACCTAAAATAATACTTGAAAAGATCAAAGAAATACTAGTGGTATTATAAACAGTGTCTTTGTCTTTGCTGCTAGAAAATCGGAAGTAAGCTGTTTCCATCCCATAGGTAAAAACAACATTCATGAATGGGATGAAGGAATAGACCAATGAAAACTCGCCGTAAATGGCTTTTGATAATTTATATGTGAGATAGGGTAATAACAAATAGTTGATAAACCTAGCCGCAATGCTGCTAGCGCCATACCATATTGTTTGTCCCGCTAATTTCTTTATCCCACTCAATGCCGATTGTTTTAGACTGATTTTAAAAACGCTTCTTGGTTTGCTAAAGTACAGAATGTGATGTTAATACATTCGGAATCCTTAGAGATTGCGATGATCAATTTTTTTTCGAAATGATTTATTCTCCGATTTCTTTTTCTTGCCTTCGATTCTTTTTTCCTTGGCAGCTTTGGAAGGTTTAGTTGCAATTCTTGCTTTTTTTCTCGTCAAAGCCTTTGATACCAGATCGTTCATCTTTTCAATCACGATCGACTTATTTTCTAACTGACTTCTAGATTCCTGAGATTTCACCAATAAGTTTCCGTCGACTGTGATCCGGTTGGCAAGCTTTTCTTGAATGCGCATCTTTTGCTCATCTGAAAGCAGGGTTGAACTGGCGGGCTGCCAACGACCTTGTACCATGGTCTCTACCTTGTTCACATTTTGTCCGCCCTTGCCCCCAGAACGGGCAGTTTGAAACTGTATCTCCGATGTTATATCTATCTTCATCCTTATAAAGTTAATTCTAAAATTGGTTACTGAATTATGAGAGTGGTGATTCAAAGAGTAAGCGAAGCTTCTGTGAAAGTGGATGGCAATATTACTGGGGCCATTCATAAAGGGCTATTGGTATTGATGGGCGTGGAAGATGCTGATGGCCTAGAAGACGTTGAATGGATGAGTAGTAAAATAGTAAATCTGCGCATTTTCGACGATGCTGCAGGGGTTATGAATTTAAGTGTGAAGGATATTGATGGTGAGATTTTGTTAGTGAGTCAGTTTACTTTACACGCCGCCACCAAAAAAGGAAATCGACCTTCCTATATTAAGGCATCAAAACCTGATGTGGCCATACCGATGTATGAGAAGTTGATTATGCAATTAGAAAATGATTTAGGTAAAAAAATTCCTACTGGAGTTTTTGGGGCTGATATGAAAGTGCAATTATTAAATGATGGTCCGGTTACAATTGTGATGGATTCTAAAAACAAAGAATAATGAAGGCTGATATTTTAAACAGGGAGGACTTGCTTTTATTGATGGATCGCTTTTATAGCAAGGCTTTGACGGATGCAACCATTGGACATTATTTTACAGAAGTGGTACAATTGAGTTTGGAAAAACATATTCCTGTGATCACAGATTTTTGGGAAACGGTTTTGTTTGATACGGGTAAATATTATGGTAATACCATGAAAGTGCATGAGGACTTACACCAAAAATCGGCTTTCAAATCAGAACATTTTAACCGATGGATGGCTATGTTCAAAGAAACGGTTGACGAAAATTTTGAAGGTAATAATGCAGAGAAGATCAAACAACGCGCGGTATCTATTGCTACAGTAATGAATATTAAAATGGTGCATGGAGGCGCCGGATTAAAATAAATTTTTTAACATGACAATTGAGCAGGCACAAAAAGACGTAGATCAGTGGATCAAAACAGTGGGTGTTCGTTATTTTAATGAGCTCACCAATCTGGGTATTTTAATGGAAGAAATGGGCGAGTTAAGCCGACTGATGGTGCGAAAATATGGGGAACAATCATTCAAGGAATCCGATAAAAACAAGGAATTAGCCGATGAGATGGCCGATGTGCTTTGGGTGTTGATTTGCCTTGCCAACCAAACAGGTGTTAGCTTAACCGATGCTTTAGAAAAGAATTTTGAGAAGAAAAATCTGCGTGATGCTACTCGGCATCAGGAAAATGAGAAGCTTCAATAGCAGTAAAATCCTATTTTTGCGTCACATGAGTACGCAACAGGACAATTTATTTCAGGCCATTATATCCCATGCCAAAGAGTATGGGTTTGTATTTCCTAGTAGTGAGATCTACGACGGACTAAGCGCTGTATACGATTATGGTCCCTATGGATCAGAATTAAAAAAGAATATCCGCGATTATTGGTGGAAGAGCATGACGCAAATGCACGAGAATATCGTTGGTATTGATGCGGCAATTTTTATGCACCCAACTACTTGGAAGGCGAGTGGACACGTTGATAATTTCAGCGATCCAATGATCGATAACCGCGATAGCAACAAACGTTATCGTGTAGATCATATCATTGAAGCGAAAGCAGATAAATTAAGAGAAGCTGGTAACCAGGCAGAAGCAACTTTATTGATTGATGCAATGGATGCTTTTTTAGCCAAAGACGATTTCGCAGGATTGAAGCAATTGATCATTGACGAGAAAATTGTTTGTGGGGTGAGTGGAACTGCTAACTGGACCGACATTCGTCAGTTTAACCTGATGTTCTCTACACAGTTGGGTTCTGTTGCAGAAGATGCAGATACCATTTATCTGCGTCCTGAAACGGCACAAGGAATTTTCGTGAATTTTTTAAACGTGCAGAAAACGGCACGTATGAAAATTCCATTCGGGATTGCACAAACAGGTAAAGCATTCAGAAATGAGATTGTAGCCCGTCAGTTTATATTCCGTATGCGCGAATTTGAGCAGATGGAAATGCAATTCTTTGTGCGCCCTGGTACAGAAGGCCAGTGGTATCAATACTGGAAAGAAGCACGTTTACAATGGCATTTGAGTTTGGGCATCAGTGCAGATAAATACCGTTATCACGATCATGTGAAATTGGCACATTATGCGAAGGAAGCCTGCGATATTGAATTTAATTTCCCGATCGGATTTAAAGAAGTAGAAGGTATCCATTCAAGAAGTGATTTCGATTTAACACAGCATCAGATCTATAGTAAAAAGAAATTACAATATTTCGATACCGAGATCAATCAAAACTATGTGCCGTATGTAGTGGAAACTTCTATTGGTTTAGATAGAATGTTCTTATTGATTTTGTCAAATGCCTACGAAGAAGAAACAATCCACAAAGAAGATGGAACTACCGATACTCGTGTGGTACTGCATATTCCAGCAAAGATCGCACCCGTTAAGTTGGCGATACTTCCATTAACAAAGAAAGATGGGTTGCCTGAAATTGCGCGCGATTTAATGAACGAGTGCAAGCCTTATTTCAAATGTTTCTATGAAGAGAAAGATGCGATTGGTAAGCGTTACAGAAGACAGGATGCGATTGGTACTCCATTCTGTGTAACCATCGATCACCAGACCAAAGAAGATAATACCGTAACAATACGATACAGAGATTCTATGAAGCAGGAGCGGATCCTGATCAGTAAGATCAAGGATCTGGTTTTTGAAGAAACCTTTTAAAAAATAGGGACTCAGAATTTTCTGAGTCCCTATTTTTTATTTTGTCTTTTTGAATTGAAAACCATCAAGGTTTAATCCATCAACTTTTCCTTCCGTATTTAGTTGGAATTGCAAATCACTTTTGCCATACCATTTTTTTGTAAACTCAGCTTTGAAACTATCGTAATTCCAATGTGTTAATTTTCCTGCGTTAGTATTATTGTTGATAAAAAATGATAATTCATTATTCTCAAAACTGATTACCACTTTGCCATACAATGGGTCATCATATGTTCCAGCATATTCACTTAATGCAAGTGTAGGATGTGTATTCAAGACTCTTTTTTTGTCTGCTTCTTTTTCTGCAGTATCTCTTGCTGAATGAATATCGCCGTAGAGTTTTAAAAGTTCTTTACTCCAATCTCTATTCCCGCCCAATGCAAAATAATCGATCGTTTTAAACATGAGTGCGTGCCTCAGTTCCACGTGGTCTAAGTTGCCGAAAATGTAAACCGCAATGTTTTCTTCTGGCATTTGTGCATTAATAGCAACTGCACCTGCAAGACTACCAGTATGGAAGTTGAGTTTTTTACCACGATAGTCTTGTTGAAACCAACCCAAGGCATAGGTCATGAAATTGGGTTTGGTTAATTCCTTGGTAGGATAGAATTGTTCAGGTGTAACAAGGGTTTGAGGGCGGAACATTTCTTTCCATGTTTCTGGTTTCAGTAATCTGCCACCAGCATATTTGCTGCTATCCATCATCGTCTTAATCCAAATTCCCATATCATCGATACAAGAAAGAACGGAACCTGCTGGACCAACAACATCTGCAATATCTCTGCTGATCACTTGAATTTGTTTATCAATGCGATAGTGAGGTGCAGCGATATTTGTGGTGTTAACTTGTGAGATCTGAGAAAAAGTATTGGTCATGCCGAGTGGTTGAAAAACATTTTGTTGAACAAAGTCGGCCCAAGGAATACCGCTTACTTTTTCAATGACTTTTCCTGCAGCCAGATAAAAAATATTCTGATAAATAAAACTAGATCGCATCGAATAACTTGGCTTTACCAAACGCATTTTTTCGAGAATCTCATCTCCTGTCAAATGGTTATCTCCCCAAAGGAAATCGGCGTTACCAACTCCTGAATTATGTAAGAATAAATCGCGCACTCTCAATTCTCGTGTAACCCAGGGATCGTATAATTGAAATTCAGGAAGGTATTTAATAACGGGGTCATCCCATTTTATTTTGCCTTGATCTACTAGGATTCCCATGCAGGTAGCAGTCATTGCTTTGGTGGTAGAAGCACAATTAAATAGTGTTTGGCTATTCACTTGTTGGTTGGCTCCGAGTTTTAATACTCCGTATCCTTTTTTAAAAATCACCTGATTGTCTTTCACCACAACAATTCCCAAACCTGGCGCTTCCCAGTCTTTTACAGCTTGTTGTACATATGCATCAAATTGAGTAAGGCTATCTGATTGTTTTAATTTTTTCTGAGCAGAAACGGTTGCAATAGAAAATAGTAAGAGCGTAATGAGAAGCGGACTCCATTTTTTCATGGTCTATTTTTTATGAATATAAGTAAAATAAAAAACTTAATTTAAGTACACAAAACTGCTGCCATGACAAAGTATTTCCTTTCTCTATGTCTATTCTTTATTACCTCTATGTGTATTGCGCAAATGCCGCATAATGGAATTGATAATAATCTGGGTAATATTTTTCGCCTGTCGAATGCCAAAACAAGATCGATCAGTCCAGAAAATTATACCGGTGCAAAGGGCCGGGGAGGCATGGCAGAAAAAGGAACAGGATCTAGTGCAGCACGTGATTTAGGTATTGGCTGGAAGATCAATCCCTGTGTAGTGATCAAAGCCAAAACAACTTTCACTATTGCGGAGATTGATAGTGCTGGTTCTATACAACATATCTGGATGACACCAACTGGTAATTGGCGTTATTCTATTTTACGATTTTATTGGGATGGAGAAACTACCCCATCAGTTGAAGTGCCAGTGGGTGATTTCTTTGGAATGGGTTGGGGAAAATATGCAGCCTTAAATTCTTTACCTGTTACAGTGAATCCGGGCAGTGCTTTTAATTGTTATTGGCCAATGCCTTTCAAGAAAAAGTGTAGAATCACGATGGAGAATTTGGATGAGAAAGACATGACGCTTTTTTATCAGGTTGATTATGTGTTGACTGATGTGCCAGCCGATGCTGCTTATTTTCATGCACAATTCAGAAGAGTGAATCCGCTTCCTTATAAAACTGATTATGTATTATTGGATGGAGTTATAGGAAAGGGTCAATATGTAGGTACATATATAGCATGGGGTGTGCATAATAATGGTTGGTGGGGGGAGGGTGAGATCAAGTTTTTTATGGATGATGATACGAAGTTTCCAACCATTTGTGGAACTGGAACAGAAGATTATTTCTGTGGATCCTATGATTTTGATACTGAGAAAAAAAATGCAGCAGGAGTAATGGAATCGAATTATACAGAATTTTCAACAGCTTATGCGGGGCTACATCAGGTAATTAGAGGCGATGGGCATTATAGTATGGCACAAAGATTCGGGATGTATCGTTGGCATATTACTGATCCCATCAGGTTTGAAAAAAACTTAAAAGTCACTATACAAGCACTAGGTTGGCGCGATGGGGGGCGGTATCTGCCATTGCAAGATGATATCTCTTCAACTGTGTTCTGGTATCAATCTGAAGGTCATGCCATGTTTCCAAAACTACCTAATAAAGATGCCTTAGAAGTGGATTAGATAAATAAATCGTCAATTAATGTAATTAATTCTTCATTTCATGTTTTTGTATATTAATAATATTAATTTAATATTTGCTTTCTGCCCTCAATAGAAATTAGCGACAATTTTGATCTGAATCTACCCCCTATGAATGGATTGCAGAATTATTCCATTTTAACTGAAAAGATTGAGAGTCTCGAAAAGGAGAACCTTAGTCTTAAGAATAGTCTAATAGAAATTAATCAAGCTAAGGAGTTATACCTAAAAATATTCGAAGATTTTCCGGCACTTATTTGGCGTTCTAGGATTGACATGAAGTGTGACTATTTCAATAAGACTTGGTTAGACTTTACAGGTAGAACCATGGAACAGGAATTTGGCGATGGTTGGACCGAAGGGCTGCATCCAGAAGATTTTGAAAAATGTATTTCAGTCTATGTGGAGGCATTTGAAAAAAGATTGCCTTTTGTAATGGAATATCGTATGAAAAATAAGGAGGGAGTGTATTGTTGGATCAGGGATTTCGGAAGGCCTTTCTATGATTTAGATAATTCTTTTCTTGGTTATATAGGTTCATGCTATGATGTTACAAATATCAAAATTGATGAATTGAATCTGATTAAATTGAATGAAACTAAGGATAAATTATTTTCTGTTATTAGCCATGATTTAAAAAATCCCATCAATGCAATTATTGGGTTGACAGATATGCTTGAGAAAAAGATTCAAAAAAATGAAATCGAATCTGCTGCAGAATATGTAAAGAATATTAACCTCTCAACACAAAGAGTAAGAAATTTATTGGTGAATTTATTAGAATGGTCAATCTCTCAACATGGAAAGATTGGATTTCATCCTGTGAATATTCATTTAAGATCTATAATTGATGAAGTGATTGATTTAACAAAGGAAATGCTCAATCAAAAATCAATATCAATAGAATTGAATTGTATTGAAAAAGATAATGTATTTGTAGATCGGGAAATGATTGCTTCTGTGCTTAGAAATTTTCTAACCAATGCAATAAAGTTTAGCAATACAGGAGGATGTATACAAATTTTATGTGAAGGTGCTGAAGAAAAGATCAATGTTACAATTAAGGATAATGGAATTGGAATGTCGGAAAAGGTGTTGAATAGTTTATTTAAAATTGGCGAAACAATTTCTATTCATGGTACAAATAATGAGAAAGGAACTGGAATTGGATTGTTATTATGCAAGGAATTCCTAGATAAACATCAAAGTGAATTAATCGTAGAAAGTAAAAAGGGTAAGGGTAGTACTTTTAAATTTAGTTTACCCGTAAAAAGTAAGATATCTGAATATAGTAGCGAGAATATTTAAATTATCCAGCCCAACCTTCTCTATCAAGGGTACAAAAAAGGGGCTGACTATTTGTGACTGCCCCTTTTTTTGAATTTCATTTGCACCTGATTTATTTAAGTTCCTTCTGATTAAAAAGTTCTTTGGCAATCAGAAAAAAACTGGAAATTTCATTCAGGTTGCCTTTCGGTAACTTTTGTTGAAAAAGTTCGTAGGTCCACACCTGCCTAGGTATATCTGATTTCATTTCAGCATAATAACGTGGATTATATACCATACATACTTTAGTTAAACTTCTGGAATGAAAACTTTCGAGACTTGGCGAAAATGAAAAGGGAATGTCCCTTAACCCAGAAGAAAAAAATAAGTATGTTGTATCAATAAATTTGCCTTTATACGCATTAAGGGGAATGTATTTTTCTATCAGTTCTGAGTCTGACGTTATGGTACGATTTATTAAGCTATCATAGGTTAACAATTCGGCCACTTTGTAGTCCTTAATATTTCTACTAGCTAATACTGAATCTTTCAATAGCCATTTGCGTTTTGCCGTATCATTCAAAGAAGGAAAATACAAACCCTTCTGGGTATTCTTTTCAACCATTAAATATTCAAAAGATTTTCCATGATCTACTGAAACGTTGTTCTTGAATGTCTCATGGGTATAAGGAAGTGCATACAAAACCATGGTTCCTTGATAATAAAAATGCACGGTATCTCTGAAAATCGTAAACTTGTTGATGGTCTCAAACCTTGGAAACTCAACAGCCATGCCGGCATATTTGATCTCAGACGCAGGCTGACTAAGCAGTTGGCAGGGCGCAGCACATGAACAATATATCAGAGCATATAAAATTACTCTTCGCATATCGATTGCAATTTAAAATTTTACGGATTAGCATCCCAGAAAAACGACGGTTTATATGTATTGTCATAAGGCCATGTCAGAGTAATTGCGCAATTCGGGATCGGTAAAACTAGCGGCTTGAAATTCAATATTATGCTTAATTGCATTCCAGCCCAAAGTACATTATTACCGGGGGCAACAAATGAGGGTGTACCAGATTCTGTCACGAGTGAAACCTTCCCGCTTAATAAATCGCCTCCAACTAAAGTAGCCTTCTTGTGTATTAGCGATTCCCATTCCCAACGCATGTCAGAATTTGGATCATTTGGGAAAGTACGAACTTTTTTTACAATTCCTTCCTCTTGCGACAGCACATAGATAGATGGAAGCACAGCTCCCCGTAAGCATTTCCATTCAATATTCTTATATTTTATATAGGGGTTCGAAGTGTTGATGATGTTTGAGGACACCAATTCACTGCTAGCTTCCATCTCTGAGTTTGCTATAAATTGTTGAACTGACGCATTAGCTGCATCACAAGCCGTTTGGTTATTGCCTGCGCCTCCGCCTGAGGGACTTCCACCACTACCCGGAGGTGGGGCACAATTAACTCCTACATATTGTTTTCCAGCTCCGATACTAATTGCCAGAGTTGATACCGGCGGGCAGTCAGGCATTCCTGAACATACCCAAAACGTGTAGAGAAGTGTTGGCGGTCCGATTTCCCAAATGATATAGTACCCCCATTCTTCGCAAGTCTGAGAATAGACCTGCAAGCCATTTGCTTTTTTTATTGTTTGATGGCCTAGTTTAGGTGCAACAATCCCGTGGGAAATAATTTTTCCTCCCTCAAACGTATAATCATATAAGAAATTCGCAGTTATAGAATAGGTATGGATAATCCCTGAGAAAGGATTTGAGGAAGCCTTACCCAAGATCACGGTTTCGTAGTAGGTTTTTGCAGCTACAATCTCAGAATTGGCGAGTGCCAATTTCTTAGTCTCAATTTTCACGAGATTGCCACTATCGATTCTTTTTTTTGCGTTGTCATAGAAAAATTCAATTCCGAGTTCCGACGATTGAATTGGTATATACAAGATTGATTTACCATTTGCAACGTTTGTTTGAATGGCTTTTTGCCAATCTGCGATCGATAATAACGAATCGATTCTCAGTTGGACATTCATGGAAACATATTTTTTTTGATCAGTCATCCATGATTTCATAACTGATATTATTGGAACGTCGGGTGAATAAAATACAGGAGTTTCCTCAGCGGCTTTTCTGCAGCCTAGATGCACAATTGAAGAAAGCAGAACTATATTAGCCACCAAGGCGAGCTTAATGTAATTGCTGATTTTCATAAAAGGCAGATTAATAGGTGAATTATTTTTTAAATTTTTTTAATTGATGACAGGTCTACACCTATCATTTATTGAAAGTCAGGGAGGGAATTGATGCAATATGATTATGATTTCTACCATATGTTTAGTGAATGATATTTTTGTTCAAATAAATTCTTTATCCAGCCCAACCTTCTCTATCAAGACTTCTAAAATGAATAGCTTCGGCTAAGTGCTCAGGTTTTATTTCATTGCTGGCACCTAGGTCAGCAATGGTTCTACTTACTTTTAATATTCTGTCATAAGCCCTGGCACTGAGGTGTAGCTTTTCCATGGAGCGTTTTAAAAGAGATTCTCCTACAGAACTGAGTACACATATTTCGCGCAATTGTTTACTGCTCATTTGTGCATTTGCATAAATGCCAGAGTCGTTTTTAAATCTTTCTATTTGAATTTCTCTTGCATTGATTACCCGGTTTCTAATTGCTTCTGAACTTTCAGTTGTATGAGTAGTATTACTAAGTTCTTGAAATGGAACTGGCGTAACTTCTACATGTAAATCAATTCTATCCAAGAGTGGTCCGGATACCCTATTCAAATATTTTGGAACTGTGCCTGGTAAGCAAGTGCATTCCTTATCAGGATGGTTATAATAGCCACATGGGCAGGGGTTCATTGAAGCAATAAGCATGAAGTTGGCTGGAAATTCTAATGCCATTTTAGCGCGCGATATAGAAACTTTTCTTTCTTCCATTGGCTGGCGCATTACTTCCAAAACAGTGCGTTTAAATTCTGGTAGTTCATCTAGAAATAAAACCCCATTATGCGCAAGCGATATTTCTCCGGGTTGTGGATTACTGCCACCCCCCACGAGGGCGATGTCGGAAATTGTATGATGGGGTGAGCGAAATGGTCTTCTACTTATTAGTGAACTACCTGCAACTAATTTTCCGGCCACACTATGAATCTTGGTAGTTTCTAATGCCTCCTGCAGACTCAATGGAGGAAGGATAGTGGGCAATCGCTTTGCTAACATTGTTTTACCTGCACCAGGTGGGCCAATCAAAATCGCATTGTGTGCCCCAGCTGCTGCAATTTCTAAAGCACGCTTAATATTTTCTTGTCCCTTTACATCATTAAAATCAATATCAAAATCATATTGGTTATGAAAAAATTCTTCCCGTGTATTTACGCTAACCGGTTTGGTTAAAGATTCGTTTTCAAAGAAGGCAACTAGTTCTTTAATATGGGAGAATCCAAATACATTTAACTGACTAACCATCCCCGCTTCTCTTTCGTTTTGTTTTGGAACAATCAATCCATAGAATCCTTCTTTGCGTGCTTGAATAGCAATTGGCAATGCGCCCTTGATGGCTTGAATACTTCCATCCAAACTTAGTTCGCCCATAATAATGAAATCGCTGAGTCGCTCTGGATTTACAATTTGTTCACTTGCACCTAATATGGCAATAGCAATTGGAAGATCAAATGCAGAACCCGATTTGCGAATATCTGCAGGTGCAAGATTTACAACCAGTTTGGTTCTTGGCATAAAATAGCCATTCGATTTTATAGCACATTCCGTGCGTTGCATACTTTCTCGAACAGCAATATCGGGCATGCCCACAATAGAATAACCTTGCCCCATACTAACATTCACCTCTACTGAAATAGTAATGGCATCAACACCATAAACAGAGCAACCAAAGGTTTTGACGAGCATGATTTTATTTAGAAATGGAAGTTACTCTTCATAGACTTTGTTTAATTAGAAATGCAGTAAAAGCATTTTAGTCCTAACAAACTCTCAATAAACAACACGGAATCGCCAATAAGTATAACCAATTCACGATGCGTAGTCTTACTACTACATATATATAAATGTAATCTGACAGTGATTCTTTTTTTGGGTTTTTAATTTCGTGTTATGTTATTGACATAATTCCATTAAGGATTGCGTAAGCTTTAAAGTTGCAAAATCCTCTTGAAAATGTCAATGCTGAACAATAATTGGATTTATTACTCTTAATCTTTTCCATGAGAACCCCTAATCGCTCATTGCAATTAATGAAGCTCATCAAGACAGTACTACTTCTGTCAACAATGTTTCTGTCATTAACAGTTTTTGGACAAACAGCTACTGCATTTAAAACAGGATCTGTAATCATTGACATGGGTGCTAGTTCTCCCTCTGTTGCCAATTCATTAAAACCCTATGGTTTAGTTTATGCATTATTGCATGATTATTATGTTCCAGTTAATTGCGTGATTAATCCATCAAAAACAAAAGATGGAATTGACTTTACTTATAATGGTAAAACATATCGTGGAGGTTCTTATATAATTTCTTCAGAATTTAGATCAACAGCTGTAGATGCTGTTTTAACTAGTTGGAAATCGCAAGGAGTATTAATTGATTATACTACTTCCGATATTACTTTAAATGTATCCTATACTTTTAGTTTTGCTCCAAAATGGGTAATGGATGCTGCAAATGGAAACATTGCAGTTGGCTTTTTAAATTCAGCTGGCATTCCTGCTTCTGCTTATATTTTTAAAAACCCATCACAGTTAGCTACCTGTGATGATATTTATGTATTACCACATGCAGACCCAACTTGGGCAATGCATAACAATTTATACTTCTGGAATATGAATTTTAAAGGTGCAATTTGGTCAGGTTGTAAAGCGCCAAGTGTTTTAGAAAGTTTATATAAGGATACATTAAATACAAGGGTGCGTCTAAACTTTTTAACTCAAAAAGGAACAGGAACTGATTCAGGTTTATTATTATTTTCTTCGCATGTTGGTGGTGTATTACCTTATATACAACAAAATTTTACAGATCCAGTTTCCCAATTTATTGGTAAAGATGACTCTGCCCATATCTCTGGAATGGAGTCGATTTATATGCCTAACAAAGGAGCTAAATGGAATCCCGGAACCATAATCATTTCAAGTAATCCAACGCAAAAAAATGTGGTTGCCGGTCAATCGCCTGGTGCAGCAACTGTTGATGTATATGGTAGAGCATTTGATGACCCCAAAAGGGGATTAGTTTGTTACCAGGGAGGACATAATAT
>SESF01030595.1_pt1 | contig 74608 bp, 57 predicted proteins | sample 3171521 | NCBI WGS metagenome assembly SESF01 (sample SAMN10866945, study PRJNA518727) | freshwater metagenome | biome: subpolar coniferous forest; feature: holomictic lake; material: water; isolation source: holomictic Lake 227, 6 m and 8 m depth | place: Canada: near Kenora, Ontario | collected...
GCTGTGGTGGACATGGTTATCATCACGGACATTCGGAACGTTTGTTCTATCTGGCCGACCGTGTTCGGAAAATGACCGACGAAGAATATGCCGAATTTAAACAAAAAATGGGCGGAAACTGTTGCGATTCAGATTCAGACTGTTGTGGTTCAAGCTGCTGTGGTTCAAAATCGAAAGATTCAGTATGTTGCGAAACAAAAAAAGAAGAAACAAGCAAGTAATTAATCTTTTAAAAAACAAATACAATGCATAGAAGATCAAGATTTTTAGTGCGATTGGCAACAGCTGCCATCACTTTCGGAAGTTTATGGTTCACCCTCGGACCGTCGCATTTCAACCGCGGACACCACCCTTGCCGCCCCATGATGGAGCACTGCTGCATCCACGAAGAACATTTCAGAGAATGTGACGAAGATGCTCAACCTAAAGGTCATGAGAAAGTAATTGTGATTAAGGAAGTAATCAAAAAAGACTCTGTTAAGAAATAAATCATGGGTTCTTACTAAACTGAAAAACCTTTTGTCTAAGCGACAGAAGGTTTTTTTTATTTCATTATTAAACAAAATTGAATAAATGGGCGTTAAATCTAAAACAATAAATAAAAGATCCATGAACAAAACCCGATTAGAAGCATTCAGCGATGGTGTATTGGCAATTATTATCACCATTATGGTGTTGGAGTTAAAAATTCCACATGGCAGCGATTGGAAAGAATTGCGTGAACTCATTCCCACATTTATCAGCTATGGCTTAAGTTTTTCGTATATTGGCATTTACTGGGGAAATCACCATCATTTGCTGCATTCGGTCAAACATGTAACATCAGGCATGATGCTGGCCAATCTTAATTTACTTTTTTGGTTGTCGCTGGTTCCTTTTTCGACGGCGTGGATGGGCGAAAATCATTTTGAAACGAATACAGTAGCCTTGTATGGTGTGGTTTTATTACTTTGTGGAACAGGGTATTTCATTCTTCAACAAGTGATTGAACGAAACTCAAAAGACAGTGAAGCACTCAAGGAAGCCTTTAAAATGTCCGACCGGAAAGGAATGATATCATTGGTTTTATACATTGCATCCATTCCACTGGCTTATATACATCCTTATATATCGTTTTCCATATTTATTGGGTCGTCCATCATGTGGCTTATTCCGGATAAAAATATCGAACGGGCATTAAAAGGAGACAAATAACATTTATCTTTTCCCCGATTTTCTGCTTCCAAAGCTACCGGAAGTTGGTTTTATATTTTTTGCCACACCACCTTTTTTTACACTCGAACTGCTTGAGTTTGTTCTCAAATCTCTTGATTTGGGATTTGGATTAGAAGATCGATCTAGCTTCTTTGCGGGAGAAGATGGAGCGCGTTGAGCAGTTCTGACCGGAGCATTTCCTTTTGTTTTAGGTTTTGGTTCTTGGTTCTTGGTTCTTGGTTCTACGGTAGATGTAGAATTTGAAATCGACACCAATATTTGCTCCATTTCATTCGATTCAAGTTGTCGCCATTCACCCAACGGAATTCCTTTCAGATTGATATTCATAATCCTAATGCGCTCCAGCTTTAGCACATCGTATTCAAAATATTCACACATTCGGCGGATTTGTCGATTCAACCCCTGTATCAACACAATACGGAACGAGAAAACCGATTCTTTCACTACCTTGCACTTCTTGGTTATTTCACCTAAGATTGGAACCCCTGCTCCCATTTTCTGAATAAATTCGTCAGTAACAGGCTTATCCACTGTCACCAAATATTCTTTTTCGTGTTTGTTTCCGGCACGAAGAATTTTATTGACAATATCGCCGTTGTTCGTCAGAAAAATTAAGCCCTGTGATTCCTTGTCGAGCCTGCCAATAGGAAAAATACGTTCGTGGTAGCCAATATAATCAATTATAGAATCTTTTACACCAATTTCAGTGGTACTGATAATGCCAGCGGGCTTATTGAAAGCGATAAACACAAAATCGGTTCCTTCTTTGGCTTCAATCAAATTGCCATTCAGGGTCACTTTATCGTGCTTTGGAGCAATCATAGTACCAACTTCAGCACGCTTCCCATTAACAAACACATGACCCTGCTCGATATATTTGTCGGCTTCACGACGCGAACAAATGCCACTATCGCTGATAAATTTATTGAGACGGATTTTTTCGGTCATAATTTCTGATTTGAAAATGAGAAGATTTGAAAATTTGAAAATGAAATTAGTACTTTAATATATCCATCAATTCACTGATTACCATAGCACTTGCTCCCCATATTTCAGCTTTAGTCACATCAAAGTAAGGTGCATTGGAAACGGCTTTTATCGAATTGACGTAAAAATCCTTCCGTTTAATTACTTCGGGGTTGAAAAAATCAGAGAATGGAATTTCAATAACTTCATCCACTTCCCGTTCATCAATTTTATATTGAGGTTTTTCGGCAAGAAAACCGACAAAAACGCTAATAAGGAAATTACTTGGTGGAACATAAATATCTGACAATCGGCCGATTATTTCAATTTTATCTTCCGGAATACCAATTTCTTCCTGAATTTCACGCAGCGCAGTTACTCTTACTTCCTTATCTTCCTCCTCATACCGTCCGCCAGGAAATGCAATTTGCCCTGAATGTATTCCGACATACACGCTTCGTCGAATAACAATCATTTTCAGCTGATTCTCCTCTTGAAAAAACAAAATCATTACGGCACTTTTACGTGCATTAACAAGCAATTTTTGTTCATTTAAATATTCCGAAATACGATGTTCAGGTGCCATTTTCAAATGAGAATGCATCCCTGGTAGCGATTTTGAGAGTTTCTGCTTTAATTCTTGTTTTGAAAGATTCATATTTAAATAAAATCTCCCACAAAATTACGCAAATATTTTGGCGTAACCTGCGGGAGGTCTAATATCTTTTATCTTTATTTTTTTGTCTTTTTTACTGGCAAATAACACAACCTTCACATTTCGACAATTCGCCGCGAAGCCGTTTTTCAACCAGCATTTTCATTCTGTCCTGCAAAGCCGGAATGCGGATATTTTCAATCACATCGTTAGTAAAAGCAAACATCAGTAACAAACGAGCTTCCTCTTCTGAAATACCTCTAGCCTGCATATAAAATTTGGCAGTTTCGTCCAACGAACCAATGGTAGCACCATGCGAACATTTCACATCGTCAGCATAGATTTCCAACTGAGGTTTCGTACGCATTTTAGCCGTTTTCTTCAGTAGGATATTTCGGTTAGTCTGGAAAGCAGCCGTTTTTTGTGCGTCTTTTGCCACGTAGAGTTTTCCTGTAAATGCACCTTTCGAAGAATCATCCAACACGTATTTGAACAACTCACGACTGCTACAATTCGGTTTATTATGAATAATGGACGTAAAATTATCAACCTGCTGATTTTTATCGGCAATCACCATTCCACACAATTCAGTTTCACAATGTTCACCGTCCACATCAATTTCTATCATATTACGAGTCAGCCCATTATGAAGTGTAATCACATTAGCCAACACATTTGATGACGCCTGCTGATCGATGAGTAATGTTGACAAATTTGTCGTTTTATTATGTGCATTTTCAAGTTTATAATGTTCGTAGGTGGCATTTTCACCAACAAAAACTTCGGTAACCCGGTTCGACAAAAAGTGAACTTCATCCACCGTATGGTCGCAAACCAATAACTGCGCCTTAGCACCTTTTTCAAGAATGATAAGGTTGTGACTCACCGCCATAAAATCGACGTCAGAACGCATAATGTTGACTAACTGAACCGGCTTGTCAATCACAATATTTTCAGGCACATACATAAAGAATCCATCTTGCGCAAATGCTCCATTAAATGCTATTAAACCATCTTCTTTCGTTGAGCTGAGTTTAGCAAAATAATTTTTAAGCAATTCAGGATGTGTCTCCGCCACTTCTTTTACGCTACCAATAATGACACCTTCGGGAAGTTTTGTATTTCGTGGGTCAGATACCGGATAAAAACCATCATTCACCACAAAATAGAGGTAAGAGTGAATACCGGGCACATCGCATTTGAATACATCATATGGATTTACCGGAATTGGAATCCGGTTGATATTCAGACCATAATCGACTGAAAGCGATTCCTTCAGGTCGGTATATTTGTAATTTTCGAGCGCCACTGTAGGGAATCCCAACTTTTCGAACTGAGCAAAGGCAGCATCGCGTATGGCGTTCATCACCTGAGCCGAATGCTTTTTAATGCTATCGTGCTGGGATTTATATAAATCGATATATTGTTGTTCCATGGTTATTCAGCAGTAAGCAGTAAGCGGTAAGTAGTAAGCAAAAAGAATTGGCACATTAGCATATTAGTATATTTTCAAATTAGCACATTATTCTCCGTCCACTTCCTTTTTAATCCAATCGTAACCGCGTTCTTCCAGTTCTAGTGCCAGTTCTTTTCCACCCGATTTCACAATGCGTCCATCGTACAAAACGTGTACAAAATCTGGCACGATATAATCCAACAAACGTTGGTAGTGAGTAATCACAATACTGGCATTTTCTTTGGTTTTCAGCTTGTTCACACCATTGGCGACAATTCGTAAGGCGTCAATATCTAGCCCTGAATCAGTTTCGTCGAGAATGGACAATTTCGGATCAAGCATTGCCATTTGGAAAATCTCGTTACGTTTTTTTTCGCCACCCGAAAAACCTTCGTTTACTGAGCGATTAGCCAATTTATTATCCATTTCCACCAATTCTTTCTTTTCACGTTGCATACGCAAAAAGTCGGTGGCTGACATGGGTTCAAGTTTTTTGTATTTTCGATGTTCGTTTACGGCTGTGCGCATAAAATTCACCATACTCACGCCCGGAATTTCTACCGGATACTGAAAACTGAGGAAAATTCCTTCGCGTGAACGATTTTCGGGAGTCAATTCAAGTAAGTCTTTAGCATTGAAAGTTACTTCACCTTCAGTTACTGTAAACGCAGGATTTCCCGTCAACACAGAAGCTAAGGTTGACTTTCCTGCACCATTAGGTCCCATGATAGCATGAATTTCACCGGCATTCACCGTTAGACTTAGCCCTTTTAATATTTCTTTGCCGTTGATATTGGCATGTAAGTTTTTAATTTCTAACATATATTTTAATGTATGGAGACTTGAGTAATTTTAATTGTTAAAATACTTGTTATACTTTAACCTACGGAACCTTCCAGTGTTATTTGCAGCAATTTTTGTGCTTCTACGGCAAATTCCATTGGCAGTTTATTGAGTACTTCTTTGGCATAACCATTCACTATCAATCCTACGGCATCTTCCGTTGAAATGCCACGCTGATTGCAATAAAATATCTGATCTTCGTTTATTTTGGAAGTTGTTGCTTCATGTTCCACAATGGCGGTATCGTTATTCACTTCCATGTAAGGGAAGGTGTGTGCACCGCATTTGTCGCCCAATAGTAAACTATCGCATTGTGAGAAATTCCGTGCATTTTCAGCTGCCGGATTGATTTTCACCAAGCCACGATAGCTGTTCTGGCTCACACCGGCAGAAATTCCTTTTGAAAGAATATGGCTGGTAGTATTTTTGCCAATATGAAGCATTTTTGTACCTGTATCGGCCTGTTGGTGATGATTGGTAACTGCCACGGAGTAAAACTCAGCCGATGAATTATCACCCAACAAAATACAACTTGGATATTTCCACGTTATGGCTGAACCCGTTTCCACTTGCGTCCACGAAATTTTGGAATAGGCGCCTTTGCAAATTCCACGCTTTGTTACAAAATTATAGATTCCACCTACTCCATTTTTATCACCCGGATACCAGTTTTGAACAGTGGAGTATTTTACTTCCGCATTTTTCATCGCCACAATTTCCACAATGGCAGCATGAAGCTGATTCTCGTCGCGCATTGGTGCTGTACAACCTTCGAGATAAGAAACATAACTATCTTCGTCGGCCACAATTAATGTGCGCTCAAACTGACCGGTATTCATGGCATTGATACGGAAATAGGTTGAAAGTTCCATTGGGCAGCGAACGCCTTTAGGAATATAAACAAATGAACCATCTGAAAAAACGGCGCAGTTCAATGTTGCAAAAAAATTATCGGTATAAGGAACTACAGAACTCATATACTTTTTGACTAAATCCGGATGGTTTTCCACTGCTTCGCTGAAGGAGCAAAATATTATTCCCAGTTCCGACAGGCTTTCTTTAAAAGTTGTTTTTACCGAAACACTGTCCATAACTGCATCAACGGCAATACCGGATAAAGCCATACGTTCGTGGAGTGGAATACCCAGTTTCTCAAAAGTTTTGAGCAATTCCGGGTCAACTTCATCCAGACTTTTTGGAGCATTGATACGGGGTGCAGCATAATAGGCGATACTCTGATAATCAATTTCAGGAATATCAAGATGTGCCCAATCAGGCAACTTCATGGTAAGCCAATGTCGGTAAGCTTTCAGGCGAAATTCGAGCATCCATTCGGGCTCATTTTTCTTTGATGAGATAAGACGTACGACATCTTCGTTGAGTCCTATGGGTATAATATCGGTTTCAATATCGGTAGTAAATCCGTATTTATAATCCGCTTGGGTTACTTCGTTTAATATATCGGTTGACATAATTTTTATAAGCTAATTTTCAAACAGAATAGTGCTGCTTTATAAAGACTGCAAAAATACAAAAAACAACTATTCATACAATTAATATTGCTGGTTCATGAAAGAGCATAACACAGAAAGAGTGGTTTTTGTTTTAAATTTTATTGATTTCGACACACTATAGTTACATAATTAAGTGGTCGAATGTATGAGTTTACAATAAAATTATTTTATCGAGCCACTTAATACAGAGCCAGTTCTTAACTAATTTCCGCAATACGATCAAGAGAACTCTTGATATTGGGAATCTGTTTTTTCTTGGCACCAGTATGCCAGCGACTGTTTTTCTTGTTGATAATGAGCGTTGAAGGAATGCTTTTCAACTCGTTTTTATCTGAACCAGAAAGGAGATTCCAACTTGGATAACTGATAAGCATAAAACTTTGTTTTGAAAAAACAGTTGAATTCAACCGGGTGGCCTTATTTACTCTAACTTCATTCGGAAATTGCTGACGCAAATCCTGAATTCCTTTTCGTATAAGTTCGCTGGTGACTGAAAGTTTATTAACATCTACAATACTGATAGTTACAGCACTATTGTTGCGAATCAAGCGGCGAGCATAGCGCAGCAAAAACTCATCAGATTCGTCCTGAAGTAATACGATAGTGGAAGTAATACTTGTGAAACCACGATTGATAAATACCCCGACACTACAATTGGTATTTTCAACAAAATGACGGGTTTTATCTTTAATCAGCGTTCCCGGATAAAAGAATTGCTGTTGTTTGAAAATATTATTCACCATCCGATTAAGCCATTTTATGTTCTGGAAACGGGTTGTTTCTTTAAAAAATGGGATGCCCGATAGCGACACACCTGCTCCAACCAACAAAAAGTCGAAATTATTATGATTAGCCGTTTTTACGATACCTGACTCAATATTGTCAGTTACCTTGTATTCTGTTTCGATAGGAAAGCTCAATGTACTGGCTTCTTCCCGAATAGTTTTGAAACTATCAACCGAAAATTGTTCGCCGTAAATAGGATTGGTGTCGGTACCCGGGGTGATATGAAGTACGGTTACCGCCAGCGAGTTTTTTGTTCCGTCTAACACTGTTTTGGCAACATCGAGTAATGTTTTACCGTTTTCAGGATTCCCCAAGGCAACCAGGGCTTTGAAAATCCCCTGAGATTGTTGGATAATATATTCTTCTTCAAAATCTTTTTCAGGAAATAAGCGATTAATAATTGATAGAGCCGGAGTAGTCATAAAAGTAGTAACTAAGGCCATTATTACTAACATAACGAAAATTGCCGGAGGCAAAATTCCCATTTCATAGCCGATATTGAGCACGATTAATTCCATCAAACCCCGTGTATTCATCAACACACCAATAGAAAGACTATCTTTCCATGTTTCACCTAAAATTCGGGCAGTAAATGCTCCACCAACAAATTTTCCCGTAACTGCAACGAGAATAAAAATACCACAAATCCCCCATAAATAAGGTGAGTTAAGTAATCCGATTTCAGTGCGTAGTCCTGTGAACACAAAGAATAATGGCAAAAGTAAAGTTACCGAAACATCTTCTATTTTGTCAATAATCAATCTGCGGAATTTGGGAAGTTGTGGCATAACCACACCGGCTAAGAACGCACCAAAAAGTGCGTGAATACCGATTACCTGTGTTAAGAATGCCGATGCAATGAGTATGAGCAAAATAAACGCAACAATACTTTTATTCAAAACTTCACTGTTGCTGTAAATTTCGCCGACACGTTTTAAAAAAGGGCGCATAATGACCAACATGAAAAACACATATAAAATGGAGAATCCAATTGTATAAAGTGAACTAATGAAACTTCCGGTTTTGGCAATAGCTATTACAGCTGCGAGAATACACCAGGCAGTTACATCGTCATTCGCGGCACTCGCAATCGCCATTGTTCCCAAATGGGTTTTACTCAAGCCTTTTTCCTGAACAATTCTGGCTAACACCGGAAAAGCGGTAATACTCATTGAAATACCTATAAATAAAGCGAAGGAAAGAAAATCAGTATGACTTGCTGCAAATTCTTTATAAACAAAATAAGCCAATGTCATTCCCATTAAATACGGAATCAATATGCTTGCATGACTTATTACGTAGGTTTGACTTATTTTCTGTTTAAGCATTCCCACATTTAACTCCATACCAATGGTAAACATGAAAAGAATCAATCCGACCTGACTTAAGATGTATAGGTTACCCAGCGAATTGGTTGCAAACAGAAAATGAAAGGCTGTCGGATAAAAATAGCCCAAAAGCGAAGGTCCTAATACAATACCGGCTAATATTTCACCGATAACAGTAGGTTGACCAATTTTTTTAAATAAATAGCCGAAAAGACGGGAAACAATAAGAATAGAAATGATTTGAAGTAGTAACATGGATGCTGGCTCAGCCATATTGTGCAAAAGTGATGACTTGAACAGATCCGCGCCACTTCCATTTTCAACAACGTGGACTCTTACAGGTGCTAATCCGTTAAATACATCACTTTTTTGAAATAAAATATACGTAAACACGCCAAATAACAACAGCATGACAACATAAAAGAGCCAGGTTCTGAGATGGGTGTTTTTCATAACTCGTGTTTTAGATTGATTGCTAAAGTGTATTCAAGAATCAATTTATGAAACAATATTTAGTCTATATCGTTCAAAAAAAAATCAGTTGAATATCCTTTTACCCCGACAAAGGTAATCGTTTTGACTTTTAACGCAATGAAAATTAAGAAAAATGTCAATTCAAATTCAGCTTATGGTCGTTTTTGTGTATATGCGTTTTATTGATTTACTTTGTACGACATTTCAAAACAGGTTTAATAATGGAAATTAGTATTGGTTTTTGGTTGGGTTTTATCGCTTTTGTAGCGATTATGTTGTGCCTCGATTTGTTTGTTTTTCATAAAAAAGACAAAGCCGTAAATATGAAAGAAGCCTTGTTGTGGAGCTTATTCTGGATTTTACTGGCTGTTGTTTTCAATTTCGGAGTTTATCATTATTTTGGGAAAATCAAAGCACTCGAATTTCTCACCGGCTATCTGATTGAAGAATCGCTGAGTGTCGACAACCTGTTTGTATTTATTTTGATTTTCGGATTTTTCAAAATCGAAGCTAAGTTTCAGCATAAAATCTTGTTTTGGGGCATAATCGGTGCCATTTTAATGCGGGCAATCTTTATTTTTGCAGGTGTTGCTTTGATTCATCGTTTCGAATGGATAATGTATTTGTTCGGAGCATTTCTGGTTTACACAGGAATTAAACTAATTTTCGAAAAAGATGATGCCGAATATAATCCGAACAAAAACTTCTTTATACGTGGTTTTAAAAAGGTGTTTCCTGTGACCGATGATATGTCAAGGTCACAGTTTTTTATCCGAAAAGATAAAATTCTGTATGCCACGCCATTTTTTATCGCCTTACTCGTTATCGAGGCGTCCGACCTGATTTTTGCGGTCGATTCTATTCCGGCAGTTCTGTCAGTTTCCAAAGATCCGTTTATTGTTTATACATCCAATATCTTTGCCATACTGGGTTTGCGGTCACTGTATTTTGCACTGAACGGTATTATGGCGTACTTCCATTACCTGAAATACGCTCTTTCCGGTATTCTGACTTTTATCGGAATAAAAATGATCGTAAATGAATTTTGTGCGGAATTTGGGGTTCATTTCCAAATCTCAAATTATACCTCACTAGCAGTTATCGTAATTTTTCTGACGGTTTCCATTTTGCTTTCGGTGGCAGTAAAGAAACGTGACGAACGAAAAGTGGCAAAACGAATGAAATAGTTGAATTAATTCAACGATAACTTTCGTAATACCGGATTGATTTTAGCCGTAGCAGCTACAACAATAAGCGTCATTATTCCACCAAAAGCAACCGAAGGAACTAAGCCCATAAATCTAGCTGCAACACCCGATTCGAAAGCGCCCAATTCGTTAGATGAACCGATAAAAATGCTGTTGACCGACCCAACCCGACCACGCATGTGTTCCGGTGTGTAAAGTTGCAAAATCGTTCCGCGTATCACCACGCTCACATTATCGAACAATCCGCTCAGAATTAAAAGTATGGCCGAAAGCCAGAAGAAGGTTGAAAAAGCAAATCCAATCATACACACTCCGAAAGCAGCCACACATAGTAACAAGATTCGGCCGCTATTATTTACCGGTGGATTAAACATAAGGTAAACTGACATAAAAATAGACCCGATAGCCGGACAGGCACGCAGAAATCCCAAACCTTCAGGCCCGACATGCAAAATCTCAGAAGCATACACCGGCAACATAGCTACTGCGCCACCAAACAAAACCGCAAACATATCCAACGAGAAAGCACCAAGTAATTCAGGCGATTTCAACACAAAACGAATGCCTTCGCCTATCCGGCTAATCAGATCTTCGGACGCTGAATCCATTTTCCGAATAGCGTGTTCCACTTTCAATCCATTCACCATAGCCAACGAAATAAGGTAAATAAAGAAAACAGAACCATACGCCACAGAAATTGAAGAAAAGGCATAAACCAGTCCACCTATGGCCGGTCCAAGAACCGCAGCCGTTTGCCAGTTGGCACTGTTCCAGGTTGCCGCATTGGCATAATGTTTTTTATCTACAATATAACCAAGCAAAGCAGTGTTTGCCGGCATCAGAATACCGCGTGAAATTCCGGTAAGAAAAATGGTGATAAATATCGGCCAGATTCCAAAGCGCTCAAATGAATGAAAGGACTGAATGCTGTAGAGTGTCAGGATAGCAGAGCCAATCAGCAATAAAAGCGTGGTATAGCGTACAATTTTCTTCTTGTCCCACAAATCGACATAATGACCCGCAAAAAGTGAAATGGAAACCTGTGGAAGCACTTCTACCAGTCCAATCATTCCCAGCCATAACACATTTTTAGTCAGGAAATACATGTGCCAACTCACAATTACCGATTGCATCAAGGTGGCGGTAGTCATAAAAAACCGATAGCCAAGAAAAAACCTGAAATTGCGATAGCGAATGGCTTGAAATGCTTCGTGTGAAGATAGTTTATCCAACATATTGTTTTGTGTCTACCCCGTTGCTCGAAGAGACGGGGTCGAACGCTTTATTTCTTCACCCCTTTAAAACAGCCGTCGAAAAACAAGAACTGATATTTGATGGAGTTGGTCCAATACGGCCAATTGTGCGATCCGGGACGTTCAATGTAGTCATGGTCTATATTCAATACCATTAACCGGCGGTGTAAAGCGGCATTAATCTGATAGAAAAAATCGGAAGTCCCACAATCAATAATCAGGTCAAGCTCCTTATTTTTCAGATTTTCAACCATATTCACCACCGAGCGGTTGTTCCATTCATCGGGTCTGGTTTCGAAGCTTCCCAAACGTTTGGCTATATCAAAACTTTTGGTGGAAGAACGCAAATCCACACCACCACTCATGCTTCCGGCGTGTGCAAACAGGTTTTTATTTCGAATTGCTAAATACAAAGCTCCGTGTCCACCCATGCTTAAACCGGTAATAGCACGTGCTGACCTGTCGGGGATAGTGGCATAATGCGCATCGACATACGAAAGCAAATCTTTAATAATATACGACTCGTACTGAAAAGTTGAATCAACCGGACTATCCAGATACCAGCTACTGAACCCACCATCGGGACAAACGATTATAAACTGATGCTCGGTGGCAAGTGATTTAATCCCCGGAACAGTTTTAATCCATTTTGCATAATTGTCGCTGTAACCATGTAGCAGATAAACTACCGGATACTGTTTATGTTTGGAATAATTTTCCGGAACAACAACCACATTTTTGATTTCTTTATGCATTTTGGTCGAAAGCACAGAAATTGTGTCAACCTGATTGCGTGAAAAACCAAGCTGAACCAACAACAGAATAGCAAAAAGGATATTGAAACGCTTCATTTTTGAGTTTAAATTTGATAAGCCGCAAAAGTAATCATTTTTATCGACCCTGTCGCTCGAAGAGACGGGGGCGGTAAAGGATTTTACTTATTTTCCAACTGTTTCTGAATCTTTTTAATGGCCGAATCAATTGATTTTTCAGGTTCAATTACATTAAATTCACCCCAAAACTTAGGATCTGAGAATCCATCAGCTTCATCGCTGATAATTACGGATGGTTTCAAGCGGTCTTTGTAATTAAATGATTTGACTTCTGCTCCTTGTCCCCAATCGGTTACAGCCATCTCCACGGTGGAAAAATAATTGGTATTGAATAGCTTTTTCTTCCAGATTATTCTCATTCCCAATTCAATGCGGCTATAAGAATAATACCATTTCCCATCTTTTTCCTGGTAATCAACCCGGTATTTCGTTTCGGTAGGATAGGCTCGGGCATTAAACGGTTTTTTCTGTATAAACATTGATGCGGCAGCATCTTTATCTTTGATATTAAGACTAAAAACAGCTGTTTTCAATGCCAGGTTTTTTGCATCAATATACAGTTTACCGAAGTACATTGGATTATTTGTGCCAGGGCGCTGTTTAAAATCAAGCACATAAATCAGGCGGTTATCTTCCCGGGTGGAATGATCGAAAGTAAATTCGTAATTGGCAATCATATCGTCGGTAAAGATAAAGTCAGGATTTTTCATAATGTCAAGATATAGCGTATTAAATGGTCCACCCTGAAGCTTGAAAGCCAGCGTATCCAGCTTATTGTAATCTGTTTGTTTGCGCGATTTGAAAAGCCGCACGGCATCCGATTTGAATGAAGTATAAGGCTGTTTGTTTACTTCCACCACCGCTTCGGCCAGCGACACATAGGTTCGGCTTTTGCGGATTGTTTCACGGTAAAAGGCAGTCATTAAAGTGGGTGAATTGAAATAGTTTTCGCCACGCTTTTCCAATACAGCACGAATCAAAGCTTCGGCGTCTTTTGAGATGACATTCAATTCCGGCAGTTCAATCGACGAAGGTTCCAGTTCAATACGAGCTTTACCCAAATCAGCCAGCGTAGCCAGTTTGTTTTTGTAACCCATAAAACTGATTTTCACTTTCGGATTCAGCAGGTCCTTTGTGATTTTAATGGAGAATTCACCCTCGGAATTGGAAATGGTTGAAATATTAGTTCCAACGATGGTCAGGCCGGCATAAGCCAGCGTTGCACCCGACTTTTTATCAACAATTTTGCCTTTATATTCGGTAAAATTGTCGTTGTGTTCTATTTCTGTTAGTGTAGTCGAAGTCCTTGCAGCAACAGGCAAAAACAGAAAAACCAATAGGAAAAAAGAAAAGCCAGAAACCAGTTTCATTCTTGCAGTAAGTGTTTTCATAGTGCTTTTAATTAAAGATTACAACATGCAAAAATACGATTAAATTTACATCCTTGTTATATTTTAATTCAAAATTACACTGGTGTTATCAAAAATACAGCTCCCACCTCGCTCTTAGAGACGGAAGATTTAAAATTTGTTGAATATATTGTTCAGTCATAAAAAACTCCTGGTTAGATTTGTTGTATTAAGCAAATTATTTACCTTTGTTGCATCACTTCAATTAGATCAAATCAATGAAAAATCTGTCGTTACTCGTTGTTATGGTTTTTGCGTGTGCTTCCTGCTCATTGCTATTCAATGCTCACACCACGCGCGTAGATATTCACAGCACCCACCCTACTACTATTGTGATGGGAACTGACACAATAAACACAGTAAACAACAGTGCAACCATCAAAGTAAAACGACAGGAAGCACCCTTGCAATTCAGCACCCTTACCGATTCAACTTTGAAAACATATTCTGTCAATTCACGTTTATCATCAGCTTATTGGGGAAACATCTTTTTTGCTTACGGGCTGGGATATATATTCGATAATTTCACATCCAAACGTTTCACTTATCCGCGTGAACTGTATATCAATCCGCTCTCACCCGATACAAAAATTCGTACGATTGGAAATTACAATCATAAAGGCGAGTTATATTTCAACGTTTCTGTACCCGAAGTGAATTTCCTGCAACAATACAGCTATTTTGCCGGAAGAAGAAATAATGCAGGATTTATGGGCTTGTCCGTAGGGATGGATTATTATTATCATCCGTCCATGTTCGTCAATTTTACTGCATCATCCGCACTTACATTTGATTTACCTTTTCCTGTAGCGATTGATTATTTTGGCCCACGCGAAACAGCCAACACAAATTACATAAGCCTTTCTAACAACCACTCATTCAATTTTCTTACGGTTGGGTACGGACTTTCGTTCAGCGAAAACTATTGGCGTTATTTTAATGATTTTGGCTTTGGAGGATATCAACAACCTTATTATAGTATTTACAAGCACAATTACGCGTTGGGATTTGTATTTCCGCTTTACGTAAAGCTGGGCAGACATTTCCAAACCGGAGTTATATACCGACCAACCTTTTTCCGCCCCTATGAGCACATTCCGTTCGTGTACGAACATCTTATCAGCATCGATTTGATCTGGAAATTTAAGCTGACTAAGTAAAAGAAACGCAATGATCCTGTCGCTTTGAGCGACGGGGGAAGTTATAATAAATTAATTTCTTTTGCTTTCTTTACGCGAAAGAAAAAAAATAATTGCAATGGAAATTGAAAAATTTATAACCGATGATAATGAAGAGAATAGATCCTTCCCAAAAGTTAGTTCATCAGAATGAAATGGTGGATTTTTATAAAAAATGCAATACCAGTAAAGCTGACTTAACATCCCAATAATAAAATAGTATTTTACCCATTTATATCCATGGCGTATTAAAAGACCAATTACAACAAGTAGAACAATCAATGTACCATGTTTTTCGATGGAATCAACTGTAACCCATTTTTGAAGAATAATATGATGTATTATAAAGAGTATAACATTGATTGCTGCTAGCAAAAATGTTAGATTAGAGGCTATTATTAGGTTTGATTTATTGACTTTCATTCTTAATATTCTCCCCTGAAAATTAGTCTAAGAACAGCGTTCGTGAAGTTGTTGATTTTTTACTTTTATTATTGAGTAAAACTTTTAATGCCTCACATTAAATTTCGTAACTTTCCGCGACGATTCGGAATAAACCACCAAGAGATATAAATCGTTTTTCAGGTCGTCTACCGTCATTGAACCATCCGCGGCAAACTGTCCGGTTTTCACAGTAATTCCGCTCAGTGTTTTCACATAATAGGTCGAAAGGGTGGGTTTATTGACTGTAACAGTCAGTTTGGAACTGGCCGGATTAGGCTGAACAGTAAGTGCTATATCTTCTTCCGGCAATGTGCCGTTAACATCCCAAGGTGATCCCGCGTATTTTCCCCATATAAACTCTGCCAGTTCGGGATGATCGACAAAGGGATTGCGGTTATGCTGAAATTTATACACTGCATTATTCCTGTTTATTTCTTTAGTACTTACCGGATCCTGTCGATGCCATTTTAGAAGGAGCGCGATGGCATTCGATCGGAAAACCGGATAGGTTCCACCGACTAACACGCTTTGAGTTCCGGTACTTTGCCAGCGGCTTGAATAATCTTCATAGCAAGTTACCATATACATATAGTCGCGGGCAAAATCGCCTTTGTATTCATCGGCCGGTTCAAATACCGAACCCGAATACTGCGGCAAATAGCTTGTTGAGAGACCAACTTTCACCACACCGTTCGTAAAATCCGGGGTTCCGGTCACCACGCCAATCGGAAAATTCGATTTGTTCATGTTGGCAGTGCCATCTGACGGATAAAGATTATGTAAATCATTACCCATTGGAATAGAATTCTCTTCACCCGATGCAACACCAAACCAGCTTTTAGGTAACGAATGTTCGCGGTTTAATCCGCTAAAACTTGTACGGTGAATATTGGAATACATGTCCCAAAAATAACCATTAGGATTCCAGTCTGTTTGTTGGAAAAAGCTTACATCTTGAGAATAATCCAATGAAGTATGCGGACGGATAATCGAAAAGATGGCCGTTTTTAATATTGCTCCGGCTTTTCCATTGGCAGCAGTGTAATATCCGTCGGGAATCTGTGCGAATACGAATGTTGTAAAAACGAACAACCATAAAACAAGTTGTATCTTGCGCTGTGAGTGCATTTGAAAAATATTTTTTGGTTTAATTTATTTTGTTGTATTTAGAGCTTGCAAATGTACAAATTTTAGCGAGTGATAATTATATTTTGTTATAAAAAAACCAAAGTAGTACATTTTAATACTATTGTAAAAATAAAAATCCCACTCCTTCAAGTTGAAGAAATGGGATTTAAATGTAGTAATCAGAAAAATTATTTGTAATCTTCCCAGTTTGTTCCCAACATAGTACCGGTTTTCATAAATTGACTATGCATTCCGAAACAGGCATGTAAATTAGTGGGTGTATGGCAGGGACCTGAAAGTGCAATATAATCGGTTAACATCTGTTTATATTCAGGTGCAACGCAGTTTTCAATGATTTCTTCGGCTCGTTGAAGGGGTGATTTTCCACGTAAATCGGCCACACCATGCTCGGTAATGATGATATTCACCGAGTGTTCGTTTTGGTCAACGTGCGTAACCATTGGCACAATGGCACTAATATTTCCTTTTTTAGCAGTCGAAGGTGTGGTGAAAATCGAAATATACGCACTGCGGGTAAAGTCAGCTGAACCGCCAATTCCGTTCATCATTTTCGAACCCAATACGTGGGTACTATTTACATTTCCGAAAATATCAGCCTCAAGAGCGGTATTAATCGTAATCAAACCCAATCGGCGAGCCAGTTCAGGACTGTTCGACATTTCCTGTGGACGTAGTACAATTTTATCACGGAAAAATTCCAGATCTTCGTACATTGCTTTTAGTACCGGAGTGGTGATAGTCAGCGAGCAACCACTTGCAAAACTGATTTTACCGTTGCGCAACAATTCGATAACGGAATCCTGAATTACTTCGGTGTACATTTCGAAAGTAGGGATCTCCGGATTTGTTCCCAACGAAGCCATAACCGCATTGGCAATATTTCCAACACCCGACTGGATGGGAAGAAATTCTTTGGGAATACGACCTGATTTGATTTCATTTGCAAGGAAGCTGGCCACATTCTGACCAATTTTGTCGGTAACCTCATCGGTAGGTGTAAATCCACCCACTTCATCATCGCGATGTGTTTCTACTACACACAGAATTTTGGTTGGATCAACTTTTACATAGGGAATTCCCATTCTGTCGGATGGAGTCAGCAAGGTCATTGGTAAACGGTGAGGTGGATCTGCCGGTTCAAAAATATCGTGAAAACCGCGCAATTCTTTTGGATGATTGTGATTCCATTCCAAAATAATATAATCAGCTAATCCCGCAATCGTAGGCGAAATTCCTACGCCGGTGGTCAATATCAATTCTCCATCAATTGTAAAATCACAGACTTCAAGTATAGCAAATTTGGGTTTTGGCATAAATCCGAAACGTAAATGAGGGGCAATTGATGACAAGTGCATATCGAAATAAGGTGCACGTTCGTCATTTAAAGCGGAACGTAAATCCTTGTTCGATTGATAGGGTGTGCGAAACAAAATGGCATTGGCACGAGCCAAAGCACCATCTAATGAATCGCCGGTAGATGCACCGGTGTACATTCCTATTTTGAACTCTTTTCCTTCGGCATGAAAAGCTTCAGCCCGATTGGCTATTGCTGTTGGCACATCTTTCGGACATCCGGCCGGCGTAAAACCGCTAAAACCGATAATGTCACCATCATTTACATAACTTGCAGCCTCTTCGGCACTTACAAACTTATACGTTTCCTGTAATGTCATTTTTTTGAAAAAATTAGGTGAGTAAATCAGAAATTTTTCATTTCGACCGCAAAATTAGCAAATTTATTTCGTTTGTCTATACAAAAACCGGTCTAATTAAAGAAATATTTCATTAATTGTTATATGCTTTCAAAATGAAAATTTAATACCAAATTATTTTCAATTTGTAGATATTCTATTCGGATATATTATAAAAAGAAAGCAGTTTTCAAAAACAGCCAATTTTACCATTAAATGAAAGAATTTTCGTTTGCTGTTTTCTTAAAATAATATGCATTTCAAACTGTTATTTGAAAAAAAATACGGATATTTGCAAGTAAAACAAAGATGAATTATTCAGAGAAGAAAAATGAACACAACAAAGCAAGTTCGTCTGATTATCTAGATTCCAATCGTAAATTGTAAATCAAAAATCGTAAATTATAAAAGTATGAATGCAACTGATATCCGCCAATTGGAGCCCAAAGCTCTTTGGCAAAATTTTTACTCGCTGACTCAGATTCCACGTCCTTCACACAAAAAAGAAGAAATCAGCGCTTTTCTTGAAAACTTCGGAAAATCGCTTGGATTGGAAACGCTCCGCGATGAAATAGGAAACGTACTGGTATGCAAGCCAGCCACTCCGGGAATGGAAAACCGCAAAGCAGTGGTACTTCAGGCTCATATGGATATGGTTCCACAAAAAAACAGCAGTGTGGCTCACGATTTTCAAACCGATCCGATTGATGCATATATCGATGGTGAATGGGTTACAGCTCATGATACTACGCTTGGTGCTGACAATGGAATCGGACTGGCAGCTGCTATGTCGATTCTACAATCCACCGGTGTTCCTCATCCGGCTATCGAGATGTTTATTACGGTGGACGAAGAAACGGGGATGTTTGGTGCTTTTGGGTTGCAACCGAACTTCCTGAAAGGCGATATCCTGATAAATATGGATTCGGAAGATGAAGGCGAATTATACGTTGGTTGTGCCGGTGGAATTGATGCTGACATCACATTCCGTTACAAAGAAGCTGCCATACCAGAAGGTGATGTCGCGCTGAAAATATCGCTTACCGGACTGAAAGGTGGTCACTCGGGTGTGGATATTCATCTGCAACGTGCCAATGCCAACAAGTTGATGTTCCGCTTTTTGAAAGAAGCCGTGGCAGAGTTGGAAGCTCGCCTGGCAAGTGTTGATGGAGGTAGTCTGCGTAACGCCATTCCCCGTGAGGCTTTTGTTGTGATAACAGTTCCTGCTGATGGTGTGGACGACATGATTGATTTCGTTCAGGAATGCGAGGAATTATTCATTACCGAATATCAGGGCGTTGAAGATAAAATTTCGTTTACAGTGGAACAAGTGGATTTGCCAGGTGGTTTAATTCCCGAAGAAGTTCAGGACGATTTGATTAACGGAGTAACAGCTTGTCCAAATGGCGTTTCTCGCTTTATTCCTGAATTACCAACCGTAGTAGAAACTTCGAATAATCTGGCAATTATTAAATCGGATGGAAGTTCAGTTATTGTACGCTGTCTGATTCGCAGTTCGGTTGAAAGTCGCAAAGAGGAACTGGCCTCGATGGTGGTAAGCGTATTTTCACTGGCAGGTGCTAAAGTTGACTTAGTCGGTGGTTATCCGGGTTGGAAACCAAACCTTGAATCGCCCATTCTGAAAGTTATGAGCAAAGTCTACGAAGATAAATATGGCAGAACTCCGAAAGTAATGATTATTCATGCCGGACTGGAATGCGGAATTTTAGGAACACACTACCCGAAAATGGATATGATTTCGTTTGGTCCTACCATTCGTTATCCACACTCTCCGGACGAAAAAGTAAATATCGCCACCGTGCAGAAATTCTGGGATTACTTGCTGGCAACTTTGGAGAATATACCAACAAAATAAACCCCTAACCCCTAAAGGCGAAATTAGCTACCTTTGAATATAAAAATCATCAATATGAAGAACATCAGGAGAAATTCATCTAATGAAACTAACCTTTACTCCCTTTTAGGCTTCGACGTGAGCTCAGCCGAATGGGTTGGGGGTCTTATGAAAAAACTAATTCTATTCTTTTCGCTTTTTGTCATAACCGTAAGCGCATTTGCTGAAAAAGTACAAAAAGATACAACCAAGGTTGACTCTTTTAAGTTTACTATTGTCAAACAAAACAAAATTACGCCGGTAAAAAATCAGGCCAGTTCAGGGACTTGCTGGTGTTTTTCCACCCTTGGATTTTTTGAATCGGAATTGCTCCGAATGGGCAAACCCGAAGTGGATTTATCCGAGATGTACCTGGTTCATCATACCTATTCCGACAAAGCCGATAAATATGTCCGCATGAACGGAACGATTAATTTTGCTGAAGGCGGTTCGTTTGCCGATGTGGTATATGGTCTGAAAAACTACGGTATTGTTCCTGATAAAGAAATGACCGGATTAAATTATGGGGAAGAAAAACACAAACACGGAGAATTGGATGCACTTACAAAATCTTATGTTTCTGTAATTGTTTCGAACCCAAATAAAAAACTCTCAACAGCATGGAAAGCAGGATTTGATGGTATTTTGGATGCTTATCTGGGTAAATGCCCAACAGAATTTAGTGTAGATGGCAAGAAATATACGCCACTAACGTATTTCCAATCATTGGGCTTGAATATGGACGATTACGTTTCGCTGACTTCCTTTACACATCATCCCTTTTATAAACCCTTTGTTATTGAAATTCCGGATAACTGGCGTTGGGCTGATTCATACAATCTGCCCTTGGATGAGTTTATGAGCATTTTTGATAACGCCATCAACAAGGGCTATTCTGTGGCTTGGGCTTCGGATGTGAGCGAGAAAGGTTTTACACGAAACGGTGTGGCAGTAGATCCTGAAACAAAAGTGGCAAATCTACCCGGAACTGATCAGGCCAAATGGTTAAATCTGACACAAAAAGAAATCGACGAAAAGATTTACAAAATAAAAGGACCACAAGCGGAAATTAAAGTAACTCCCGAAATTCGTCAGCAGGCTTTTGATAATTTCCAAACCACCGACGATCACGGAATGGTTATTTTCGGCATTGCCACCGACCAAAACGGAACAAAATACTATCTGGTAAAAAACTCCTGGGGAACTGATTCAAAATACAAAGGAATATGGTATGCCAGCGAAACCTTTGTGAAACACAAAACCATTGATATTCTGGTGCATAAAGATGCTATTCCAAAAGAAATATTGAAGAAATTGGGAATAAAGTAATATAGTCGATATCTTGATTTAGAGCTGTTTTTTTAATCTCAAAAAAAAAGCTAAATTTGCATTCCCAAAATGCTCCTGTAGTTCAATGGATAGAACAAGTGTTTCCTAAACACTAGATCCGGGTTCGATTCCCGGCAAGAGTACAAAGAAATTGATTAATTGGAAATTATCTTTCCATCTTTCATTTCAATCACCCTATCCGACAAGGCTGCCAGGTCTTTATCATGGGTTACAATAACTATAGTCAGTCCGAATTTATCCCGCAAATCAAAAAGCAATTTGTGAAGTTCATCCCGATTTTTAGAATCGAGACTGCCTGAAGGTTCGTCGGCCAAAATCAATGAAGGTTCATTAATCAATGCTCTTGCAACCGCAACACGCTGTTTTTCACCACCCGAAAGCTCATTCGGTTTATGCTCCATACGATCCGAAAGTTGCAGGTAAGTCAGTATTTCTCTGGCTTTTTCTTCCGATTTCTTTTTGTCTTTCCGACCAATCAAAGCCGGTATCATTACGTTTTCAAGTGCTGTGAATTCGGGCAAGAGTTGATGAAACTGAAAAATAAACCCAATGTGCTTATTTCGAAAAGAAGCCAAATCCTTTTCGCCCAACTTGCTAAAATTAATTCCATTAACCACAATTTCTCCCTCATTCGGTTTATCTAGCGTACCCAAAATTTGTAACAAGGTCGTTTTTCCCGCTCCGCTTGGTCCAACAATAGAAACTATTTCAGCCCTGGCAATGGATAATTCAAGCCCTTTGAGTACTTCCAGGTCGCCGAAACTTTTACGAATATTTTTTGCTCTTATCATTTTAGCTTTGTTTTCCGAAATTTCGTACAAAGTTATACGTTTCAAGGAATAAACCTTTATTTTTTGCTCAAAAAAATTGTACCTTTGTGCTGTAAAAGAATAATTTAATCCTATTTTTTGAGATTTTATGTTTTCAGATTCGGATTTAGGAACTATTGAATTCACTTGGAATGAACGGTCGAAGCACATACGTGTACGCATTTTGAGTAATGGATTAAAAGTTACGTTAGCACCCGGCTCCACCGAGAAAGATGCAATGAAATTCATCAATTCCATTCGCTCAAAACTGATTCTAAAACAGCAAAAACTCGAAAAAGGGCTCGAAAAGCGGAATATACTGATCGATGAAAAGTCCAGCTTGCAAACGCTGACTTTTGCCGTGGAAGTGAAACCGGTAAGTCGAAAAAATATATATTTCTCACTAAAATCCGGCACACTTAAGATCGAATTTCCTACGGGAACGGATTGTTTAACCGCCGAAAACCAGCAATTTTTCTGGAATGGAATCAGTTATTTTATGCGTAAAGAAGCCAAGCGCTTATTGCCTGAACGCACAAAACAATTGGCCACTAAATATGGTTTTGTATTTACGGATATTAAAATTCAATCCAGTAAAACACGTTGGGGAAGTTGTTCGAGGGCAAAAAGTATTAATTTGTCACTCTATCTTATGCTGCTTCCTGCACATTTGGTCGATTATGTGATACTTCACGAACTTTGCCACACCAAAGAAATGAACCATGGCGATAAATTCTGGAAGTGGATGGACAAAGTAACCGACGGAAAAAGTAAAGAATTGCGTAAAGACCTGAAGAATTACCACATGCCACAATAAAAGCTTCGCGTTATTAGCTTTGCTGATATTAGCCCTTCGGGCGAAATTAACTCACTTCGTTCGTGTTATTAAACATAATATCGCGACCAACGGGAGCAAATAACGTGAGCGAAACGAGCAAATATCGGCGTAGCCATATAACATAAAATAAAATGAACTGGAATCAACTTTTATCTACCAAACGTTTCGGGCAGGAAGCATACCACGAAAAACGGGATGACGACCGCAGCGAATTTCAGCGCGATTACGACCGACTGATTTTCTCGGCACCTTTCCGCCGTATGCAAAATAAAACGCAGGTTTTTCCGCTTCCGGGAAGTGTATTTGTTCATAACCGACTGACACATAGTCTCGAAGTAGCTTGTGTTGGCCGTTCGTTGGGGGTGAATGTGGCGCATCGTCTGAAAACGAAAAAGAAAATCGAAACACCCTACCTGGAGGAAATTGGTTCTATCATTTCAGCAGCTTGCCTGGCACACGATATGGGTAATCCACCTTTCGGGCATTCGGGTGAAAAAGCCATAGCAACTTATTTTTCAGAAGGAAATGGTCAGCACCTGAATGAAAAAATGACCGTTGAGGAATGGCGAGATATTATTTGTTTCGAAGGAAATGCCAATGCACTCCGTTTGCTTACGCATCAGTTCAATGGTAGACGTCCGGGCGGTTTCGTGCTAACATACAGTACACTGGCTTCAGTGGTGAAATATCCCTACGCCTCTATTTATTCAGACCCCAAAAAACAGAAGTTCGGTTTTTTTGATTCTGAGAAAGCTGATTTTGCGAAAATTGCTGCCGAATTGGGCATTCCACACTCACCCGAAAATCCGAACCGATTTGCACGTCACCCACTCGTTTTTTTAGTTGAAGCTGCCGACGATATTTGTTATCAGATTATGGATATTGAGGATGCACATAAGCTAAGAATACTTACGACAGACGAAACAAAGGAATTGTTTTTAAATTTCTTTGATGAAAAACGAAAAATACGTCGCCAGGAAACGATGCTGATGGTAACCGATGTAAATGAACAAATTGCCTATTTGCGCTCTTCGGTTATAGGTCAATTGATTGACGAATGTTCGGCCGTTTTTGCGGAAAATGAAGAAGCAATTCTCGACGGTACGTTCACGTCATCACTTATCAAGAAACTTTCGAAACAATCGGTGGAAGCGTACGAAAATTGTTCAACAACGGCATTCAAAAAGATTTATCGTTCACAGGAAGTACTTGATGTTGAGTTGGCCGGTTATAAAATTATTCTTACCCTGCTGGAACATCTGGTGGCAGCTGTACTGAACCCCGAAAAAGCCTATTCGAAGCAACTTTTGATGCGTATACCGGAACAATATGAAACCGACAGTCCAACAATTTACGGAAAAGTGATGTCGGTACTGGATTATATTTCGGGTATGACTGATATTTATGCGCTGGATTTATACCGGAAAATAACAGGAATGAGTATTCCCAGTTTATAAACTTTCCAGAGTTTTGACTACCTTTGCACGCTAATTAATCTCTTTTTTACATGACTCCCGAACTCGTTATTTTTGACCTCGACGGCACGCTGCTCGACACCATTGAGGATTTGGCCAACAGCGTAAACCATGCCCTGCAGGCTTATAATTTTCCAACTCATCCCCTCGAAGCCTATCGCTATTTTATCGGAAACGGGGTGAATAAACTACTTGAACGTGCATTGCCCGAAGATAAGCGTAATGCCGACTTTATTTCGATGCTGAAAATGGAGTTTCTGAAGCATTATTATACTCATGCCGAAGAATTTACCAAACCCTATCCGGGAATTTCGAATTTATTGCTTGACATTCAAAACAAAGGAATAAAACTCGGCGTTGCTTCGAATAAAGTTCACGAAGCCACCGTTCAATTAGTCGATAAGTTTTTTCCTGATATTAATTTTACTGCTGTTTTCGGACAACGCGAAGGTTATCCCGTAAAGCCCAATCCGGGCATTCTGGAAGAAATCATTGAAATGGCTAAAGTGGAAAAAACCAACGTTCTTTATGTAGGTGATTCGGGTGTGGATGTGGCAACAGCTTATAATGCCAAGGTACCTTTTGTGGGCGTGCTGTGGGGCTTCCGTCCTAAGAAAGAACTCGAGGAAGTGGGTGCAACCCGCTTTGTGGAAACTACCGAAGAATTGTTCAAATTAATATACCCCTAACCCCTAAAGGGGAACATAATTACTCCATTTTATATTATCCAATCGTAAATTTTAAAATCGTAAATCGTAAATTAAAGAATATGTTTAAAACAAATCAGTATTTTGAAGGAAATGTCGTTTCCATCGGATTGGAATCGGCAGAAGGAACTGCAACAGTAGGCGTTATGGCTGCAGGAGAGTATGAATTCGGCACAAGCACTGTGGAAGTGATGACGGTAATTTCCGGTCAGCTCAGCATTCAACAACCGAATGAAACAGAATGGAAAACCTACAATAAATTCGAAAGCTTTGCGGTGGCTAAAGACGTCAAGTTCAAAGTGAAATGCACTGAAGATACACCGTATTTGTGTTTGTATAAGTAATAAATAATGGTTTTAGCTTGAAACCCCAGACTAGGCAAATCTACCAGCAATAAACGAATGACATTCTTTACATGCAAATCGTCTGAATCAGAATTTACAGAATAAGTGAATTTACAGAATAAGAGTTCAACCGATGGTAAATAGGCTTATCTTGTACCCATAAACAAGACCTAACAGGGTTTGGAAACCTGTTAGGTCTTATTATAATTCCCAATACATCTTAGATTGGTATTGGTCGGAGTTGGAACTCCAACTTCCCGTTCAATACTCCCTCGAAAACATTTCGGCCAGTGATTCCCCTTGTGCCAATACCCTGTCGGCTTCCAGTTTTGCAAGGTCGGGTGGGTAGCCGTAACGCATCAATATCTTTTTTACTGTAAGTCGTAATTTAGCCCGCACATCATCCCGTTTGCTCCAGTCAACGGTGGCATTTTTGCGTATAACATCCACAATGGTGTGAATCAGTTCTTTCATCTTGTAGTCGTCCAGCATTTTGGTGGAGTCGTTTTCTGTCAACACGCTGTAAAAAGCGTATTCTTCAGAAGTCAAGCCAAGTTCTTCCGACTTGTGATCTTCCAACCTCATTTCTTTGGCTATCTCCGAAAGTTCTTGAAGTACCTGAGCAGAGTCTATTTGGTTGTTATGATAGCGTTTAACTACCGATTCCAGCATTTCAGAAAACTTTTTACCCTGAGCTATATTTTTCGTTCTACGGACACGGACTTCGTCATTCAACAATTTCTTCAGTAATTCAAAAGCAACATTCTTTTGCTGCATGTTTTTGACTTCCAATAAAAATTCGTCTGATAGAATGCTTATTGAAGGGGTTTTTATTCCTGCTGCCTCGAAAATATCAATTACTCCATCGCTCGACAGTGCAACATCTACAATTTGTCGGATAGCCGTTTCCACTTCAAAATCGGATTTTATGCCAGTGCCTGTAAACTTATTGATTCTTGCTTTTACCGCCTGAAAAAAGGCAATACCATCTTTCAGCATTTCTGCATCGGGGCTTGGAATGGACATTGCAAAGAGTTTCGACAATACCGTTACTTCGTTTAGGTAGCGTTCTTTGAGTTTTTCGGTGGCAAGAATAAAGTTTTGTGCGCCTAGCAGAACCTGCAGTCGTTGAGCCGTTTCCGAATTGAAATAAGCCAGGTAATCATAGCCATTGAACATTTGTTCAACAATTTCAAACTTCTCTTTCATGCCGGCAATAGCCTCTTTGATATCTACTATCGGTGAACCTTCGCCACCACTTTGCAAGTAAGTAACCATTGCGTTACGGAGGTCCTGACCAATCCCGATATAATCAACAATTAATCCGCCCGGCTTGTCTTTGTATACACGGTTGACACGTGCGATTGCTTGCATTAGGTTAGCTCCCTGCATTTTTTTATCTACATACAAGGTGTTCAGGCAGGGTGCATCAAATCCGGTGAGCCACATATCGCGTACAATCACCAGTTTCATGGTGTCGTGAGGGTCTTTCATACGGGTGGCTAAGTCTTTCCGTTGCTGTTTGGTAGTGTGATGTGGCTGAAATAGTTCAGGGTCGTCGCTCGAACTGGTCATTACTACTTTAATTACGCCTTTGTCTAAATCGGCATGATGCCATTCGGGTCGCAAAGCGATGATTTCGTTGTACAATCTTACGCAGATTGTTCGTGTCATGCCCACAATCATGGCTTTGCCTTCGAAAGCTACCTGACGAGCTTCAAAGTGAGTTACAATATCATTTGCAACGTCTTTTAATCTGTCAGAATTCCCAACAATTGCATCAATGGTAGTGGTGCGTTTTTTTGCTTTTTCCAGCTGTTCTTCAGTTGCGTTGGAAATGGCATTTATTTCTTCGTCAATCGTTTTGGCGGTAGCATCGTCCAGCTTGATTTTTATCAGGCGCGATTCGTAACTGATGGGAACTGTTGCACCATCGTCCACCGCTTGTTTAATGTCGTACACATCAATGTATTTCCCAAAAACTGCCGGGGTTGATTTGTCTTCTTTCTCAATGGGCGTACCCGTAAAGCCAATATAGGATGCATTGGGCAAGGCATCACGCAGGTATTTTGCATTGCCGTAACGAATTTCAGAACCTTCTTCTAATTCTACTATGCGGCCTTTAAAACCATATTGACTCCGGTGTGCTTCATCAGCAACAACCACAATGTTTGTACGTTCTGACAAGGTATGATAGACATTCCCTTCCTCGGGCGAAAACTTCTGAATGGTCGTGAAAATAACACCGCCTCCCGATACTTTCAGCAATTCTTTTATGTGTTCCCGGCTATTGGCTTGCACGGGTGTTTGGCGCAATAGCCCCACACAGTTGCCAAACGTGCCAAACAGCTGATCGTCCAAATCGTTGCGGTCGGTGAGCATCACTATGGTTGGGTTTTCCATCTGCGGATGCGTGATGATTTGTCCGCAATAAAAAACCATGGACAGCGATTTGCCCGAACCTTGCGTGTGCCACACTACGCCCACTTTCCGGTCACCATCGGTGGCGTGTGTAGCCCGTAAGGTTTGTTTGACGGCTTTCTGAACCGCATAATATTGGTGATAGGCACCAACTTTTTTGATTTTGACCTGCGATATCAGCCCGGTTTTTTCGTCCTTGCGCTCTTCCTGTTCAAAAACAGTACAGTAACGAATGAGTTCCACCAACACCTTTTTGTCCAGCATGCATTCGGTTAGTATCTGCAATTCGGTGCGGGTATCGTGGTCTTTCTTATCCGGAGATTTCCACGACAGAAAGCGCGAAAACGGTGCCGATACGCTCGACACCTTGGCATCAATGCCGTCCGAAATCACGCACAAGGCATTGTAATAAAAAATGGAGGGAACTGCTTTTTTGTAATTCTGCACTTGGGTGAATGCTTTGCGTACCGTAGCTTTTTCGTCGGTGGCATTTTTGAGTTCTATAAATACCAATGGTAAACCATTGACAAACAAAACTACATCAAATCGCTTTTCGTTGTTGTTTTCTTTCACTACCAATTGATTCACCACCCAGAAACTATTATTCTCAGGCGTTTCCACATCCAGAAGCGACACATTAATGCCCTTGGTGTTTCCGTCTTTGCTATATTCCACAGTTACGCCATTGGTGAGGTAGGTATGGAAACGCTCGTTGTTTTCCATAATATCTTCCGTACCGAGGTTGATGACTTTTTGGTAAGCTTCCACACGTGCCGATTCCGGCAGGGTTGGATTAAGCTTTTTAAGAGCTGCCTTGAACTGTGCTTCCAAAATTACAGACGAAAAACTCTCACGCTGCGGGTTTGCACTATACGGTGCAATGCTTGGCCCGTAAAAATACTGATAACCCTGACCAACCAATTGGTCGATTAACGATTGCTCTATGGTGTTTTCGTTTAGCATAATTCAAAGGTTTTTTTACGCCACGCAGTGGCAAATATATTCTATCCCAATGGCAATTTTTAAAAGGCTGAAAGTCTGATATATCCTAGCCCAATGGCTACGCCTTGGGTTTAAATAAAAACGTACAGAACATGCGCCCTGTAGGGGCAATATTATTATTTTGCCCTTACAGGGCGCAAATTGTTTTTCTCCATTTAACCCAAGGCGTTGTCCTTTCAGGACGATGCCATTGGGCTAGAATATAATGGGCCTTCAGCCCGAAGACCTTCTATTTCATCCTCTGATAACCCTGACCAACCAATTGGTCGATCAACGATTGCTCTATGGTAGTTTCGTTTAGCATAATTCAACGTTTTAAATGCCGTTAAACAAGTATTATAATCAATAGTAAAGGGGCGTAGCCCTGAAATCTTTGTAGCATTAGAATTCCACACAAACAATGAGGGGCGTAGCCCTGAAATCTTTACATAAATTTGTTATCTTCATTAAGCAGCATTAGCGTTGTCATCTTTCAATGAAAGGAAAACAAAGATGTCAGAGCTACGCTCCTCAATAATCTCTTTGTCTTAAATGCTACTAGCCCAATGGCAATAGCCGTCAAGCTAAAAGTTTTTTTTGCAAATGCCTAATCTTCGGGCTGAAAGCCCATTATATTCTAGCCCAATGGCAACGTCCTACAAGGACAACGCCTTGGGTTAAATATAGGAAATCAATTTGCGCCCTCCCGCCTTGCGGGATAAATTGCAGGGCAATATAACAATGTAATATTTAAAATTTCAATGCTTTATGCTGCCCTTTCAGGGCGAATATTCATCCTCGATATTTCAACCCAGGGCGTTGCCCAGGGCTAGAATATATAAGGCTTTCAGCCTTTTAATATCTTCTCATTTATTCACCCACCATTGCCTATCCATTAAAATCATTTACCCGTATATCTCCACTCATTAGTTTGGGCAATAATTCATCACGGGTTTGGGTAAGAGTTTGGATTTGAGTCGAATTAGTTCGTATTTTATTAAATAACGACAATATAACTTGATTAAATCGTTTCAAAATATCACTATCTGGAACAATTATTTCTAACTCTTTAATCATGGTTGAATTGATTGCTGTTACAATTGAAGAAGTACTTCCCAAAGCATTAAAATCCAATTTTTGCAGGTACAAGTAAATAAATTCCGAACTCAAAACTGAATTATATTTGATTTTCAGGTGGGCTATAGCTTCATTCGACAACATATCTTCAGTTGTAATTGTGAGTTTGCCAACAGTCATTTTAAAACTAAGAATAGTTGTATTTTTAGGAATTATAGGAATGTTGAACTTCTTTATAGCTTCGTCAGTCAAGTATTCAGAAGTGTTATCAATATAGATTCCTGAATTTCCAATGTCTTTAATTGAAATCCATTTTTTACCTACTGGAACTTTCGAAAACCATTCGGTTTCTAATCTTGGAGGTGTTCTTCCTATAGATATATCAAACTCTTCCCCCAACTTCCCAACTCTCCATCCCTCCGGCAATTCATCTCCAATTTGATATTTACCAAACCATTCCTTGAAAATAGTTTGAGCAGTTTCTTCTAAAGTTTTATTTTGGGCATGTAGAAGTTCTATTTTATCATCAAAAGAGGTGAGTATGGCAGCTATGGATTTTTGTTCGGAGATATTTATTGGTAATGCAATTTTTAAATTTTCTAAATCAGTCGGTTTAATAGATGGATAAGTAGATGTACTCTGTTCTGCCAATTGATGTAAATAATTAGTGTTAGAATCTTGAGTTAGCCAGTAATATAAAAATTTAGAACTATGATTTACTTTTGAACTAATCACAACAAATCCTGTAGAAACAACTAAATTATTATGGGGATTTCTAATAAATCCATAGTGTTTAAGGTTTGGTCTGACAGACGAATATACAATATCACCATCTTTCACCAATCTTTTGGCTCTACTTGGAGATTCACTATAATTCATTACTTGATAACTATCTATTACACCTTCTGTAATTGAACCTGTATCAAGGTAACTTATTTCTTTAAAAGTGTAATTGCTGTCTATACAATTTTGATTTGTATTAGCTAACTCGCTCAAAGTCGTCTCCACCCAGCCCTCTGGAATATTATTTACCGTACTCATAATCCAAACCCAATTTTAGAAAGTTGCATAGCAATCTCATTGTTCAGTTCCGCTTCTTTGTCCATTTGCAGTTTCAGTGTCATAGTGAGTTCAGCCATTTTGGTTTCGAACAAAATACCATCATCTTCTACATCTTCAATGCCCACGTATCGTCCCGGAGTAAGTACGTGGTTGTGTTTTTGTATTTCGGCCAGCGTGGCACTGTGGCAAAAGCCTTTTTCGTTTTGGTAAGAACTCACTGCGCCTACGGAAGAACTCACCCCGCCTTCGGCACCCCTCTCAAGAGGGGAATTACGCCAATTATGATACGTAGAAACTATCTTATCCAAGTCCTCATCTGCCAAATCCCTATGTACACGGTCTTTCATATACCCTAACTCTGAAGCATCAATAAACAATACTTCCCGGCTGTGGTTGCTTTTTTCTCGTCGCAAAAACCAGATACAAGCCGGAATGCCAGTATTGTAAAACAGCTGTTTGGGTAGTGCTACAATGCATTCCACCAAATCGTTTTCCACTAAATTTTTCCGTATATCGCCTTCTCCAGACGTGTTGGAACTCAACGAACCGTTGGACAAAACCGTGGCCATCACCCCGCGTGGCGCAAGGTGGTAGAGCATGTGTTGCATCCATCCAAAGTTGGCGTTGCCACTGGGTGGTGTGCCGTGTTTCCAGCGTCCATCTTCCTGCAGCAAGTCCACGCCCCAGTCGCTCTGGTTAAACGGTGGATTGGCCAATATAAAGTCGGCTTTCAGGTCGGGGTGCAGGTCTTTCAGAAACGAGCCTTCGGTGTTCCACTGCACAAACTTGGAGTTGATATTGCGGATGGCAAGGTTCATTTTGGATAGTTTCCAAGTGGTTTGGTTGCTCTCCTGTCCGTACACGGTAATGTCCTTTATGCTGCGTCCGTGCTCGGTTACAAATTTCTCGCTCATTACAAACATACCACCGCTACCGCAAGCTGGGTCGTACACCCGTCCGTTGTAGGGTTCTATCATTTCCACCATCAGTTTTACAATGGATTTTGGGGTGTAGAATTGTCCGCCCTTTTTGCCTTCGGCATTGGCAAACTCGCCCAGAAAGTATTCATACACTCGCCCAAAAAGGTCTTTCGACTTGTGGTTTTCGGCTTGCAGTTCGGTATTCGAAATCAGGTCAATCAGTTCGCCCAAGGCTGTTTTATCCAGATTGGCTTTGCCATACACCTGTGGTAATACATTTTTGAGTTCTTTGTTCTCTTTTTCAATCGCCTCCATGGCTTCATCTATCGTTTGTCCGATAGATGGCAGTTTGGCATTGGCATGAATGTGGCTCCAACGTGCTTCTTTGGGAACAAAAAATACATTTTCGCCAATGTATTCGTCCCTGTCTTCGGCGTCCGAATATTCATCGGCCAGTAGTTTATCATACAGTTCGCTAAACGATTCGGAGATATATTTCAAAAAAACCAAGCCCAACACCACGTGTTTGTATTCAGCTGCATCAATGTTCTTTCGTAATTTGTCAGCGGCTTTAAAGAGCTTTTGTTCAAAGCTGCTGTTGTCTGTTTTTGCCATTTTTTATATTTTAATTAGTTTGCAACTTTTCCAAAGTTTAGAACTTAGGAAAAGTTAGTTGGTAGATTTATAGCTAAGTAGATGCAAATGAGGGCTTCACTCAGAGTGAAACCCTCATTATACTGGTTATTAAAATGTTGGTTGGTATTGTTTTTCATGGCTTTAGCTTACGCTATCAGCCATTATTCAGGTAAGTTTTGTCCACAAAAAAAGCGTGGACTAAATCCTTATCCACGCTCGAGGCCCTCGTAAGCCTACTCACAACGATAAGTCAAAAGCCCACGCCGGTTGGCGTGAGCATTTTGCTTACTGAATCTGTTGTGAGTTCGCTTTATTTGAAATTTACGAGGTTTCGAGCGTGCGAACAATAGCAGAATGCTATTTAAATACTATGTTTGAAAAATATTTTATCTGGTTTTTTTAGATTTTGTTTTGTGCAAAGATAGAAAATTTTACATTATCCGATAAGCGTTAATTCAATTATTTTGGACTTGAAAAAATAATTTATTAATTATCCGGCTTTTCTGTAGGTTTTGCCCAATTTTTCAAAACATTCGCTCCGGGAATTAACGTTTCACGCCTTTTTGTAAGCGTCAAATTGTTGAAAACTTCTGTGTCGCAAAGAAATGTACGATACAAAGGATTAAATATTAACATATTTCGGTGTTTTGTACGGTACATGAACCTGAAAATCAGCTTATTTCGGGTAAATGTACGCTACATTGATGCAAATCACAACCTGTCACAGACCTTCGAAGCATACAAAAGAATGAAACAACTTGTTTCACGGGTTTTGTACGCTTCATTTATTTTCGTTCGGCTGTGATTCATGGCTTTTACAGGTTCAACTGTATGATACAACACACCCTGAAGGCTTTTTTACGCTTCACATTCTGAAAATAATTTCAAGAGTTTGTAATAGGATTGGATAGTTAGTCCACGCTTTTTTGTGGATAAATGCTCACGCTAAACGGCGTGGGCTTTTGTCTTATATATTTAAGAGCAAAAAGTTGTAGAACCTTGGATTGTTGGCACTTACATTTTTTATAAGCAAATTTATTTTCGTAAATTCCGAATTTAAATTGTCAATAACTTTTTAAAGAATAAGTAGAATCTTTCCAAAATCTTCCTTATTTTTGCTCCCGTATTAACACATAAAACAAAATGTTCTATGCTGTTAATCCAAAAAAAGCGGTATTTGACGTATTGAGGTTAAACATTTCGGCAGCAATGAATATAACAGGTTATTCTATGTAGTTGTCGGAATGTCTTTACGAAGCAAATCCGCGAAATAAGTTTATAAACAATTTAAATTTTTACAAAAATGAAAAAAATTAGTATTGTCTTAGTTTCATTTTCCCGCATATGGAAAAATGAATTTCGCGCGTTAGTAAATAAAGTTGTTGGTTTATTGGACCAATTTGACCCTGAAGTACTGAACCTTAAGTTCGTGTACGATAAACTGGTAGAAGCTCAAACGCAATTGCGGTTGATGCAGGTACCTGAGGGCAAACATCCTATGACCACTGAACTTTCGGAGAAAAGAAAAAACCGTAAGAAGTTGATTCGAACCATAGTATCACAAGTACGGGTATTGAATTCGGCGAATACGGTTTATAGCATTCCACAATTAGATATTATTAGTCCTTTTGTGCTGCGTTATCTGAATCCGATAGTTATGGTAAATTCGACCGTTCAAACCGATATTTTGGAAGAAATGTTTTTGGCATTAGCGAGTGACACTGTCACACAAACTGCCATTGAAACATTGAATCTGAAAACTTCGTTTGACGAATTAAAGGTTCTGCAGCAGAGTTTCAATACTATTGAAACCGAGCGAATGAATTCCCGAGTTCGTTCAAAAGTACAGACATCGGATGTCAGAAGCAATGCTGAAGATGCATTACACAATCTAATTAAGGAAATTGAGCTTGCTCAGTTGAAATATCCGGAGTTGGATTACAGTGTGCTAGCTGAAAAAATAAATGAGATATTTACGTTTTACATGGCACAGGCCAAAACCCGTACAACAATTCGTAAACAAGCCACCTTAAGTAAAGTAAGTACTATAAACAAAACAACAACCGCTCAGAACGGGAATTCGGGAGCGGTTGCTAACTAGTTAAGTGCATACAATCTTTAAATCAAAGTCTCGTATACCTGTTTGCGAGACTTATTTTTGTTTCCAAAAATCAACTCTCACAAATACAGTTCAAATATACTGTCTATTTTGTTAGATTGTATCTGTTTTCAGAAAGTCGGTATAACATAATTAAATAATAATTTATTTATAGCATTGATTATGTGCATGATATAAGTTTTCAATTTCTCGTTAATAATTGCAAATGCTGAGTTATTTAACCTTTTGGATGATTGTGCTGTAATTCATTTTTAGCTGTAATTACATTTCAGAAATAAAGATTCTTGTTGCTAAACAGTAAAAAAGTTGCTTAACGAAATTGTAGAAAGGGGTCTTTATACCTAAATGAAGAATGAATAAAAAAGTCTGCCCCAAAATTGGAACAGACTCTTTAATGATTTAAAAATTAGTAGCAAACAACTATTATTTCACTACTAACTTTGAAGAAGTAGTATTATCATTGGCTTGTACCTTTATGGAATAAACACCTGTCTTTAATGTTCTAACATCCATTGAATTTGAAGTAGTATTTTTTTCAAATATCTTTCGACCAACCATATCAAATATTTCAACCTGTTTAAGTTCATTGGATTGATTGGCAAAATTGATGATGCCATTGCTTACAGGATTTGGATAAAACTGTGTTGGGTCAGCTTTAATTGCATTAACTCCGGCAACATCATCTGCACCTAATTGCCATTTGTTTTTTACGCGGAATCCATCTACAGTAATTTTCTGAGCTGATTCAAACTGACGCAGTGATATTCCGGTTGGTACTATGTCAGGTCCAAGAGGTGTGGCTGGATCTGTAGGGGTTGTATGGGTTGCGGTTAATGGTCCAATAGTTGGCTTAGCAGGTTCCGTTGCAAAATTGTCACCGGCTTTAAAAACATACAAGCTTACAAGGTCGTTTTCGGCCCCATCAACAATGGTATATTTCACAACAAATAAATAGGTTTCTCCAAAATTCAATAAAGCACTTGGTAAACTATCCTGAGCTAAAGAGGCATTGAAAGAAAAGCCAATCTGCATTTTACCTGTTACCGGTTTAATAAATGTTCTGGCACGGAATGCAGTAGTGGCAGTTGGATCATAATAGTGAAAAAAATAACCTCCAAATCCTGTATTAAGAGTAGAATTTACTAAAAATGATGTGTAAACACTTCCAGCTACCGTTTGAGCAGTAAAAAGTTTATTAACATCCTGGCCTGTATTGTTCACTCCGGCGGCAAGACCGATATTGGAACCTACATAACCAGTAAATGTCAGACCCGGAGAGGTAACCATAATTGGATTGGTAGTAGTAGTACCTGTTAAATTCCAACCATGAGCTGTTAGGACATCACCTGCTGTATAACTAAAATCTTCAGTTGCTAAGGGTGCTTGGGCGAAAACCGTACAACTGGCAAAAACGAATAGAAATAAATAAAGCTTCTTCATAATACTTAAATTTTAAATGTTTGTAAATAAATAATTTGAAATTAATTTTTTAACAATAAATACGTATGCTTGATGAATCGTAACGTTAATATTTTGCCATAATTTTTTTTCCTTTCTTTTTTAGTTGATTCTACATAATGATTAATTAATTGACATGTAATCATTTACTGCCTTTCTAATAGTTATAACATTGCCAGTAGTAAGCCCATCGGGAACATAACTATTCTCCACCGGATTTTTATTAAAAAGGGATTTATAAAAAGCACATGCTATTAAAAATGTTCCTGTTAATGCAGGATGTTTATTATCGCTAAAATACAAATTTAGTTGTGGATAGGTATTTACAGCAAATTCCCATACTTTCCCAACCGGCACAACATTAGATTTTAGCTTAGAACCTACTGAAATATAAGCAGAAGCCAGTTGATTTATATCTGTAGGCGTATCTTTGGGTGCCCAGGTCATATATAGAAACGTTGTGGCACTGTCTTTTTTAATTAAGAAATCAAGTTTAGTGGCATATTGCAAAAACAAATCCGGATTAGTAATTGGTCGGGTACTTTGTTCTTGTAGTATAACCTTATTCCATTTAACACTCCTTATTTTCTGTATTGTCAGCGAATCGCTGTAATGATCTTGCAAAGTGTAAGAACTTACAGCTATTTTTTGAATGTTGTAATTAATAGAATCAGCAGAATTATCAGCATTTAGCATTTTTTGAAGATGGAAATCAACCCCACTATTATAAAAAGTAAAACTATTGCCAATAAACAGGACATTGTAATTTGTTTTAGCTTTATCCTTATTATACTGCAAATCGCTGCAGGCAGTGAAACCAATAATTAAAATGCAAATATATGAATATTTGATAAATCTCATGATTATCCGATTAATTCTTTTGCTTTCTTCAAATCAATTTCTTTCTCCGATTTTGCCACAACAATGGTTGCCACTGCATTTCCAATTATATTTGTCAAAGCTCTGCCTTCGCTCATAAACCAGTCAATTCCAAGTATCAAGGTAATAGCTGCAACCGGAATTCCACCCGATAAAGGCAGGACTGCAGCTAAGGTAATAAATCCACTTCCGGTTACACCTGCAGCACCTTTCGAGGTGAGCAATAAAATGAGAAGTAACGCAATTTGATGAGAAATATCCATAGGCGTATTCGTGGCCTGAGCCAAAAAAACGGCTGCCATGGTCAGATAAATAGATGTTCCGTCGAGATTAAAGGAATAACCTGTTGGTACGACTAATCCCACCACCGGTTCAGAACAACCCAGTGTCTCCAACTTTTGCATTAAAGTGGGTAAAGCTGCTTCTGAAGAAGATGTTCCAAATACAATTAATAATTCTTCTTTCAAATACTTCAATAATTTGAACAGATTAAATCCCGTCAGCTTTAAAATACCACCTAATATAAAAATAATAAACAAAATACAGGTTATATAGAAAGCTATTAACAATTGTCCCAAGGATTGTAAAGATTGAACGCCGTATTTTCCGATGGAAAAACTCATGGCACCCAATGCTCCAAGTGGTGCCACCCGCATAATAATTTTAATCACGGCAAAAAATCCCACTTCGGCCGATTTAATCACCGAATATACTGGTTTTGCTTTGTCAGCAACCTTAGATAGTGCAAGTCCAAACAAAACTGAGAATAATAATATTTGAAGTAAATCTCCATTCGATAAAGCATTGACAATATTATCCGGAATGATATGCATCACAAAATCCTGAACATTCATGCTTTTGCTACTTGAAAGATACGATTCGACAGCTTTTGGGTCAAGCGATGCAGGATTGACATTCATTCCTACCCCGGGTTTCAGAATATTAACTACAATCAGTCCAATAATCAATGCTACAGTTGAAACAATTTCAAAATATATCAGTGCCTTGATGCCAACCCTTCCTACCTTTTTGGCATCCTGCATCCCGGCAATACCGGTTACAATGGTACAAAAAATAACCGGGCCAATCATCATTTTTACCAGTTTGATAAATCCAACACCGAGAGGTTTTAACTGTACCGCAAATGAAGGATAAAAATACCCAAGCAAAACACCGATTAGTATTGCAACAATAACCTGAAAAAATAAGCCCTTAAATAATTTATTCATACCATTAAATTAATTAATTATAACCCGGGTTTTGTAGCATTTTCTGTCCAGTATTTGCATCAATTACCGATTGTGGTATTGGAAATAACGCCGGTGAAGTTGCAATAGTGGGTCCTGCAAAATCGTTAAACTTTTGAACTCTTTCCACTAATTTTCCGGTTCGAATCAGCGCATATCTTCGATGTTCTTCCGTGACTAATTCTCTGGAACGCTCATCTAAAATATAGTCGATCGTAACATCAGTTCCACTAATTGCTGTGGCATGCGATCTTGCTCTGACTTTATTTATCCAGATGGCTGCTTCGTCAAATTTATTCTGCATGAACAAGGCTTCTGCCAAAACAAGATAGGTATCAGCTACTCTTAAATAGATAATGCTATTAAACTGATCCGAACTGCTTGCTTGTGCCGGCAGTGGGTTCACCCATTCCCATTTACGGGTGGAAGGCCATAAATAGTTATCCAGGTCATATTTTCCTGCTGTTATAGTATGTGTAGTTGTTGTGGTGCGAACAGCAACCAGTTTCCCGGTTGCATCAGGCATATCCAGGGTTTTTTTGATGGCATAAACAGAATTCCGGTCATCCAGAGTTTCGTACCAGGTTAATGCCGGGGCTGTGATTGAATATCTTCCGGCTCCTTTTCCTCCGTTATTGGTATGGAAAATATCGAGATTGAGATTTTTAATTACTGCATCTTTGCTGTAATAAGTTTGCCACATATTCCGCAAATAACTGGCTGGTTGAGAGCCGTAGGCAACTTTCTCCGGTTCGATATTCAGCAATATAAACAACACTTCTTTATTGCCATCTTTATAAAACGGATTCTGAAAAACATCCATAAATGGCACTCCGGGATTGCTTGCATAAGTTCCAAAACGTTGAGTCATCAACTGATAATCTGTACCTTCACACAACACTTTTGCCGCAGTTTCAGCTTTCAGATATTCTCCCATAGCTAAATAGGTTTCAGCTAAATAATGACTCGCAAAAGCTCCGTTTACTACACCCTGATTGGCATCGCGCAAAGGTAAATGATCGACTCCAAATTGTAAATCCAGCACCATTTGAGCTCTGACATCGGCAACCGGCGTTCTTTCCCAATCGTTACGATATGTTGCTCCGCTTATTTCTTTCAAACTCAAGGGAACATCCCCCCAGGTATAAGTCAGATGCCGGTAAGCCCAGGCGCGAATCACTCTGGCCTGACCAACAATATAATTTTTTTTCCTTTCATTGTCGACAGGATCTACACCTTTCCAGTTTACTTTTGGATTTTCGGCACGGTCGATAACCATATTACAGGAATTGACGATAGTATACAACCAATCGAAATCAAACTTGAATACATTCATTCCTGAATTGATATTTGTAGGCCAATTGAGGAAAATTTCTTCACCTACCCCGTTATTCATAAAAGCATTATCGGTTCCTAAGTTCCAGATAGAACAACGGGTAAAAGGAATACCACCCGTTGCCGGATCATCACCCGGTTCATAAGTTCGACCTTTTTCGCCTCTAACCCATGCATAAACCCCATTCATCATATTTACAAAACCATCGTAGTTTTCGAGCAGATTATCCGCATAGATCTTATCCTGCGGTTTTTCTGTCAAAAAATCGTCGCTGCATCCCTGAAATCCAGCTGAAATAAGAACTAAAGCTAATATTCTATATTTAATATTTTTCATGACTTTCAACTTTTTAAATTAAAACCCGATTTTTAATCCAATAATAAAACTCTTTACTTGTGGAGTTGCCCGTTGTTGATTTACCGGTGCGATTGCCAGAAATTCAGGATCTAATCCTTTCCAGTTGGTCCAGGTAGCCATATTCTTCAAATCGACAAAGATTTCAGCTTTATTGAATTTTATCTTTTTCAGAATATTCTCAGACAAACGATAGCTTAAAGAAACATCCTGCAACCTCAAAAAACTGGCATCCTCGAAAAAATCCATGCTCAGAGGATTGGTATTACCATCTATGTTGGACGGATAATCATTGGTCGGATTAGTGGCTGACCAGAAGTTTTTATCATAGGAATTGACACGAAATGCTGTTTGCCCGGTTCCATACAAAAGGTTTCGATACGTTATACCCGAAACTGCATTTAATAAAAAGCTAAATGTGAAGTTCTTGTATGTGAATGTATTAGTCATTCCCGTTACAAATAATGGATCACGCGAACCGATAATTTGTTTGTCGGCAGGTGATATAACTCCATCTCCGTTTACATCTTTGTATTTTATGTATCCCGGAAAAGCTGTAGGTTGTGCGCTATGAGCAATATCATCGCCGGTTTGGAAAATTCCATCAAATACATAATCGTAATTTACTTTAATGGGTTGACCAATAAACCACTGGCTTGCAATATCGTCCATATAATTTCCGTTTGCATCGGTAAGTCCTACGTTTAGAATTTCTGTTTTATTGTGTGCAATATTAAAATCGGTTTTCCAACTAAAATCCTTTGTATTGATGTTGATGCTGCTGATCTGAAATTCTATTCCGGAATTTCGGGTAGCACCAATGTTTTCACGAATAACTGTGTTTCCGTTTATTGGTGAAATGGTTCTGTCAAGTAACAAATCACTGGTGTTTGACCAGTACAATTCGAATGAACCGCTAATTCTATTATTCCACAAACCAAAATCAAGACCGGCATTAAGCGATTTGGTTGTTTCCCAGCCTAATACGGGATTTCCAAGAAGTTTAGGATAATAACCAAAAGCGGATTGGAAATCGGAAGTCAGGTAGTCGTTTGATGAAAGACTCGGTAAGGTTGAATATGGGCTAATAGCCTCATTCCCGTTTAAGCCGTAAGATAGTCTTAGTTTCAGGTTGTTTACAAATTTCAGGGCTTCAACCGATTTCACAAAGTTTTCGTTGGCTACGTTCCAACCACCAGCAAAGGATGGGAAAATTCCATATTTTTTATTTTCGCCAAAAGCAGAAAATCCATCACGGCGCACAGTAAAAGTGAAAAGATACCGGCTGTCGTAACCGTAATTAGCACGAAACATTTGGGATAAATGTGCCGAATTACGGTAAGTGGAACTAAGTTGTGTTGATTGAGCTTTATCCGGCTGGAAATAGGTCAAAACATCATTCGGAAAACTCAGCCCAACGGTTGTACTTATTTCTCTCAATTCACTTTGAGCACTGTATAGTCCGGTCAGAAAAAGTGAATGTTTTCCAAAAGTGTTGGTATAGCTTAAAATATTTTCAATCAACCAGTTTTCATCAAACTGACTAAGGATTTCGAGTCGTCCGTTACTTTGATTTCCTAAGTACGTATTTCTGCCGGCATAGGTCTGTGTCAATAAATTACGGTATTCGTAGCCGGTGTTTAATTTATAACTTAATCCTTTCAGAAATGGAAAATCAATTTGCAAATAATTGTTTGTATTTACACTTCGGGTAATATCACTGTTTATGTAATTCAGCGCATTCAATGGATTGATGGCATAAAAGGGATCTTCCCAGGCAAGCATGGCAATTGAACCATCGGCATTATAGGCATTTCCAAGCGGATTCATTCGGAAAGCATCGGAAAAATCAGCATTCACACCGCTTCGGTCATAATAACCCATCGAAGTGTTTGATCCAAATTTTGCCCATTTGGCTAACTGCACATCCAAATTTGCCCGAAGTGTATAGCGTTTGAAATTATCATTTTTAGCAATTCCTCTGACATCATTGAGTGACAAAGACACAAAATAACGTGTCACATCGTTAGCACCACTGATCGATACATTGTGCTGGTTTTTAAGACCTTGTTGAGTTGCCTCTTTGATCCAGTTAGTGAATTTTCTGGCATCATAATTCGCTTGCTCCATGGTTGTAAAAGTTTCGCCGAATTCTGCCTTTCGTTTATAAAAAGTCGGACCATCCATCAATTTTGGTATAAATCCAATTTCATCTATGCCGAAATAATTATCATAGGAAATATTGACTTTCCCTTTTTTTCCGATTTTGGTAGTAATCAAAATCACCCCATTAGAACCTCTTGAGCCGTAAATAGCCGCTGAAGAAGCATCTTTCAACACTTCGAGCGATTGAATATCGTTTGGATTTAACTCGGTCATTGCGCCGGTAAATGGCACTCCATCCAAAATAATTAAGGGTGAATTAGACGCGGTAATGGAATTTTCACCACGAATCAACATGCTGGTTGAAGAACCATCGGCACTTGCTCCGTTTACCGTGATATTGAGTCCCGCCATACTTCCCTGAAGTGCCTGTACGATATTGGTACTGGGACGTTCGGCCAATTTTTCCATATTAACTGATGCCACCGAGCCTGTTATATCGCTCTTTTTTTGCACACCATAACCAACTACAACGACCTCATCAAGAGCTTTTGAATCCTGTTGCAATAAAACGATCGTTGGTTTTTTGCGGTCAATTGCCACTTCCTGTGTTATGTAACCAATATACGATAATTTTAAAGTAGTAGCATTCATCGGAACTTTCAGCGTGAAATTACCTTCCATATCTGATATTGTTCCTTCCTTTGTTCCTGAGACAAAAACGCTTGTGCCTGGAATAGTTTCTGCTGTTTTGGCGTCTTTTACTGTTCCTTTTATTTCTATCAGCTTATCTGTTTTTGTAGTTGTATTTTGCGATTGTGCATTAGCAATTAACAAAAACTGAGTAGCGAAAAGCAGACAATACAAAAAACCCAATTTTCTAATTAACAGCAATTTTATGATTTTGCATTTCATGTTTTAAATTTTTAAAGATTAAAAATACCCTTGTGATGGCGTTTTGTAATTTAAGGGTTATTCATGTTATAGTTCATTGTAACATATCAGTTTAAAAAACCACCTGAAAAATCAATGATCCAACCAGCATATTACTGTTATCCGCATATTTCAACGAAGAAACCGAGGCCTGCATTTTAAGATTATTCGCTTTAAAGTATTTTGAAAATCCTATAGTCGTAGCAGTTGTATTCTTTATTTTGGAATTAGTATCGTTAGCAAATTCAGGTGTCAATGCGTCATAACGAATATCAAGGGCATAACCATCTTTGGTTGCATACCCAATCTGTACATTGTAGGCCGAACCTAAAGCCAGAAATTCGCTGATTTGAGTTGGCAACAACGGACTACTTAATGAAGCTGCTGTGTAACTTCCATCTAAATTGGTGGCAGTTGCCTTTACTATTTCTCCAAGCACAGAAATACCGCGGAATTTAACCAGAATATCGCCATACAATTTCCGGTAATCAGGCAATTTGATCCCCCCGTTTACATTATAAAACTGGAAATCTCCATGTCCTTCACCTACCGAATTGCTGACTCCGGTATTATAACTGGCCGCCCCTCCTAAAACGAACTTCAAATCCTGTTCGTGTAGTAAATCGGGTATCATATTTTCATTTCCTTTGCTGAAATAACCAAGCGGATATAGGTCGATTCGACCGGCATATTTTAAGCCACCTAAATCAGTATCGCGTGAATCGGCACCAAACGAATTACGACCATCACCGGATGTTACAGAAACCTGTGCTACAATGCCTATTTTGCCAAAGCTGATTTTTTGGCTTGCAAAAACTCCAAACTCACGACCGGTCTGACTGAAAGAAGTGCTTAATAAACTCCGATCGACAAACTGCAATTTATCTTCCATAACCAACATTTCACGGTTATTCGAAACAGATTGCATTTGTCCCACAGTCAGGATCAGGTTTTTCATCGGTTTATAGGCAATCCAGGCATCCAGTAGCGGAAATCCGAGACTAAAATCGGTCTGAAGGAAGAAACTTACTTTTTCATTCAGTGCAGAACCCGAAAAATTGAAATACGTGCGGTTCACATTATAATATAAGTCTGGAGATTGCTGACTGCTTAGTTTTTGAAAACTGACTGCAGGTTGTATCATTCCACTTATTTTAAACTGGTAAGCACCGTCGTTAAGTCCGAAGTTAATACCATTTCCCAATTCGTACGATACTTTATTTTGAGCCCGCAAATCCAGACTTATGATTTGCATGAAAGCAATAATCGAGATACAAAAAATTAATTTTTTCATAAAATTTAATCTTATTGATATGAGTTATAAATTTGAGTTTCCTAAGTACCTGTACACAGGCAATTCTTTATTTAAGTCAGTTTTAAGTATGGAAAACGAAACAAAACTATTGGGAGCTTCCGGTTCAAGAACTTCAACTGCCAGATTTGATTTTCGCTGATTCAAAGAGACAACAAAACTTCCTGCCGGAAAAGTCCGGGTAATTTTTTGCGTTTTTGCCAGTACATCCTGTCGAAACACCCCTTCGTCTTCTTCCGAATCTTTTTGATATTCAGAAATAGTATAGTTTTCAACTTCCAGTTCGGTCGCTTTTTTTAATTCGGTTAGCTGCAATCCTAAAATCTTCAGTTTTTCAACTAACAGTACCTGATCAGGCAATAAAATATAAGCCGAAGGCCTTGCACGTGAAAGAATTGCTTTTGATTTCCATGCATCTGCCAGATTCACGTCAATTTCTATTTCTTTATTGGTATCCAGATCAATCATTTTCAGTTTTTCCTTTTCCACCGGATGTGAACTTTTGGCAACAACTTCCGGATTCGGGTTGGAAACTGCTTTGTTAATTTCAATTTTTACCTCATCCGCATTATCATAAGCCGTTTTCATATAGGAAAAGGCTATCAGAAAAATACTTTGTACTCTTCGTTTTAAAGAAGTACGTCCGATTCCAACGCCACGAATTTCAATTAAACTGGAAATCGTATTGGCCAGTGCATAGGAAGTGGCACTTGATCTGGAGCTTGACGATCCCTGATTTATCTGAACCGCTCCCATCGTTTTGTCGGTTGTAAAGTAATCATGATGTCTCAATTGATTATCATCCAGTAGCTTAGCAGCATTGCTCACAAACTTCGACTTGCTATACTCACGCAGACTTTTAGGAACATTCAGATTGCCGGAATACATAAACATGGCATCGAAACCCGGCACAACTCCGTAGGTACTAAACTGAATGTAATCTTTCCGGTACGGTTGATATTCGTGAAAATCAATCGCAACATCAGCCGTAAAATCACTGAATGCTTTTTTCAGAATATTGCTTTCGGGTGCCATGAGTTTAGTCTGATCCCGGTTCAAATCAAGCCCATTGGCAGCAGTCCGTTCCAGCATTTCAGCACCATCAATATTGGCCATTGGAATAATAGCGATTTCAAGCTTGTTCAATAAATAGGAATAGTTGCTGTCATTTAGTATCTTGTCCAGCAGATACAAAACACCTTCTGTACTTCCGGGTTCATCGCCATGCAGCGAAGCTTGAATCCATACCTTGATTTTTTGTTCAGAACCTTTGACTTTTTTATTGAGCAAAATCAGTGGAATTTCTTTCCCTTTCTGACTCTTACCGATAAAACTCAGCGTCATTACATCAGCATGTTTACTCAATTGGGTATTGACAAATGTCATCATTTCGGGATAACTTGTAAAACCCTTTTTTTTCTGAAAAGCCGGTGTATTTATCTCAATGTTGGGATCGGAAAAGAATTTATCTGTCACTTTTGAGTCTTGCCTGTTTGATTGTGCTTTAGAGCAAACCGACAGTATGCAAAAAATTATGATTAATAGCTTTTTCATCTTTTAAAAGGATATTGAAGTAATTACGTCCATTATCCACTGATTTCCGGTAATTGGAACTCCGGCAAAATCATTCGAGCCGGTTTTGGCAACCACGTAAGTCAGCGAACCCTGAATTTTAAAACCATATCCTCGGCCCAAATATTTGGAAAGTCCGACTGTATAATAATCCGGACGATTATAAAACGTTCCGTTATTTAAAAATGACTGAGTATCTGCCTCTAAATGCGTATAGCGTGCATCCACTGAAAAACGATTTTTAAAAACATATCCCATTTGAATATTATAGCCTTTCCCGAGCATCATACGATCCTTTACATAATTAGGTACATCCTGCACTCCATTCACCAGAAAAGTAGTTGCAGTAGTTCCATCGGTACGTACACGCTGTCTAATTGATGAAGGAACTGTAGCAGCCGTTCCCACAAATTCACCAATGGCCGAAAATCCACGGTATTTAAACACGAAATCCAATCCGTATTTTGTAAAATTGGGTAAAGATTCCCGTCCTAAACTATCAAGATATAAAATCGATCCGCTGGTACCACCTTCGCGGCTGCTCACTCCAATATTATAACTGTAATTGCAACCGATGACCAGTTTGGGTGATCCTTCCCGAACGATATCAGCTTCGCGCGATTGACCAAAATTGGCAAATAAACCAAATGGTAAAAAATCCAGTCGCCCACCAAATTTCAAGCCTCCGTGATCTTTTAAAGAAACATTAATTCCATCGCCATTGGTAACATTTAAATAGGGTTTTAAATAGGACATTTTCGCAATTTTATACGTACCATCCAAAAACAAACCGAATTCACGAATGGTGGCGAAAGCTGAAGTAACTTTGCTTCTTTCTACCAGTTGTAAAGTTTGAGAAGCCATCATTAATTCCCTGTTGTCAGTTGGTGTACTTCGCTGTCCAAAGGTGATTTGCAACTGTTTATTTACATTATAGGCTACCCAGGCATCCATCAATATGCTGCTGGATGCATTTCCGGTTTCAGAGGTTCCGCTTAAATCAATTTGCAGTCCATATTCTATTTTTTTATGATCTACATCACCCGATAGTTTCATATTTAATCTGCGTAAGCGGAAACGATTAAATACATCTTTATGATTGGGATCTAAAAAGAGTGTTCCCTGATACGAAGGTTGTACAAATCCATCCAAGTCGATTGTATAATCTTTCCCATCGGTAAAGGTCAATCCTTCGCCAAAAGAATAGGAATGCAATTTTGACTCCTGTGCATGTATATACACCGGAACCAAAATGCTTATAATAAGTAATTTAATTAGAATTTTTTTCATGAAATTTAAATTTTCATTGTATGAACTTACTGAGACAGCTTAAATTTCTATGGTTTTAAATTCCATTCGGTATTCACCCTGATTCCATCAACTGTGATACGTTGAGCGGCATCAAACTGACGAAGCGCAACACTGGTTGGAGGAATATCAGCTCCGGTTCCCGTTAATGGTCCAACAGTAGGAGTTGTTGGTTCTGTGCTGAAATCATCTCCGGCTTGAAATACATATAAACTAACCTGATCGGGTAAAGCATCTTTAATAGTATATTTTAGAACAACCAAATAAGTAGTACCAAAATCTAATTCAGTTGCATAATATGTTGGGGATGTTGAACTAAAAGCTAAACCAAGTTTCATTTTTCCTGTTGTCGTACCGTTTGCTAAGTAAACCTTGCCCCTCATGACAGAAGCTGTTTGGAGTGGATCATATATATGAAAGAAGCAATCACCGGTTACAGAAGTTGCTGTGGCATTCACCATGAATGATGCATAAACAGAATCTTTTGTTTGAGCTCCGAAAGATTTATTAACCTTTTGGGTTGTACTGTTTAAACCTGCAGCTAGTCCGATACCTGATCCTACATAACCTGTAAAAGTCAATCCGGGTGAAGTAACTAAAATAGGACCTGTTGTACCGCTATGATTAACCCAACCATGTAATGTAAGCGCATCACCGGCAGTGTAATCAAAGTCTTCAACTAATATTGGTGGCTTTTTAACCGGGATATCATCATCTATAATGGTGATGGTGAGCTTCTGATTATCGTTTGAGCTTCCACCGACTACTGATTTAAGAGTTATTAGCACTGTCTGATTTCCTTGTTTCAAATTATCCGGAATGGCAGTTAATTTAGCAGTTCCCGACAAACTTCCGGCAGGAATGATAATTATACTTGGTTTGAGAACAAAATCAACGCTATCGCCTTTAGCCGTACTGCCGATAGTGTCCAGCGTTACAACTATATCATTCTGCGTTGCAACCAGAATTGATGCAGTAATTGTTGCCACGCTGTCATTTTCAGAAATGCTGGTCACATTGGATGAAAGTGTTACAAAAGGTTTTACATCATCGGTTTTACATGATGAGAAAATTACCAATACAATTAGTAGCGCAAAAAATAACTTACTTTTATTCATAATATTATTACTGTTGAATACCAAATACTTTTCCTGAAAATTTAATTAAATCTGTTTTTACTTAATAACCAATTTTGAAGAATAGGTTTTATTATCAGATGAAACAGTTAGAAGATACATCCCGGCTGTCAACTGCGAAACATCTACTTTACTTAAAGGCGTTTGTTGGCTGAGCACCTTTTTCCCAACCAGATCAACTATCTCGACAGATTTAGTTGAGTTGCCGGTATTAGTGAGATTCAAATACCCATCAGTTACCGGATTTGGATAAAATTCAAGTATATTATTGGCATTTATTGAATTCATACTTGTAGCGTCATCCTTGTTTAATTGCCAGAATGTTTTAACCCGGATGCCATCAATTGTAATCCGTTCAGTTGCATTACCTTGACGGAGTGAAACGCAGGTTGGAACAATATCAATGGCAGTCCCGGTTAAAGGACCAACAGCGGGAGTTAGTGGTTCTGTGCTTAAATCATCTCCCGTTTTAAACACATATAAACTTGTTTGATCGTTTAACAGTCCATCAACAACCAAATATTTTATGACACACAAATAGGTTTGACCAAAATTTAATTCAGTTGAATAAAAAGTTGCAGTTGTCGTACTATATGATAAACCAAGTTTCATTTTGTCTGCTGTCAAACCATTTGCCATGTAAACCTTACATCTCATAACTGTTGGTCCTTGAGTAGGATCCCATATATGAAAGAAGCAATCGCCGCCTGCACTAGTCGATGTAGCAGTAGCGTTTACTAAAAACGATGTATAAATAGGACCTGCAGTAGTTTGTTCACCAAAGTATTTATCATCCTTTTCACCAGTATTGTTTACTCCGGCAGCCAGACTGGGATCAACATTTGAACCTACATAACCTGCAAACGTTAATCCGGGCGAAGTAACCAGAATTGGATTTGTTCCGGCTGAACTGTGACCATTCCAACCATGATTCGTTATAGAATCGCCTGTTTTGTAATTAAAATCTTCAACCAATAATGGAGAACTTGCAAAACTAAAACTGCTCATACACAGCAGTATGAATAAATATATCTTTTTCATTATAGTTCTGTTTAAAATTTATAGTTGTTTTATTTAATCACTAATCTGGAAGAACTGGTATGATTATCAGCCGAAACTTTTAATACATAAATTCCTGAATTTAAAGCGGATACATCCAGTCTGTTTGAAATGCTTTGTTGGGTTAATACTTTTTTACCCACCACATCAAATATCTGTACATCCTTCATTGTAGAAGCTATATTGCCCAAATTCACAAATCCATCGTTTACCGGATTTGGGTAACAAACCAACGATTGATTTCCATTTAACGAATTCATGGCTGTAACTACATTAGCATCATCATTCAAATGCCATTCCGTTCTGACACGGATTCCATCAACTGTAATGCGTTCAGCTGCATCATACTGGCGTATCGTAACACCTGCCGGAGCGATATCAGCAACAGAAGTAGTTTTTACAACCGGACCCATAGTTGGAGTTGTAGGTTCTGTACTAAAATTATCTCCCTCTGCAAAAACATACAAACTAACCGCATCATTTCCTGCGCCATCATTAATTATATATTTTACTACAAAAAGATAAGTTTGATTCGGATTCAACACATAACCTGAAGCTACTGCAACGGTTGCATTAAACATGACTGAAACGGGGTATTTCCCATTTCCGTCAGCAGGCATTATAAAAGTTCTGGCTCTCCATGCACTAGTAAGACCAGCATCTGCAAAGTTAAAGAAATTAACTGATCCGGTAGTCGCAGTTCCATTACCTGCAACATTAACTAAAAATGAAGCATAAACAGCTCCCGTAGTTTGAGTTTGGGCTGTAAATGGGGTAGTTACACATTGACCAACATTAATTAATCCGGCAGCATTACCAATACCCGATCCAACATACCCCTGAAATGTTAAACCGCCAGTTGTAACCGCTACTGGAAAAGTACTTACTGTAGTACCATATTGAGCCCAACCATGAGCAGTCAATAAGTCACCTGCAGGGTAATTAAAATCTTCAATCAATAAAGGAGAACCTGCAAAAGCTAAACTGCTAATGCCCAAGAATACGAATAAGTAAATTTTTTTCATGACAATTTAAATTTAAATGATTAATAATTAATTGGTTTTTAAAAATGTATCGTAATTTATTTATTTAATTGCATATAATCATATACTGCCTTCCGGATAGATACGGCATTTGCCGAACTTAGTCCAACAGGAACATAAGTATTCAAAACCGGATTCCGTCCATATAAAGAATAATAGAAAGTGCATGCTATCAAAAATGTTCCGGCAAGCGAAGGGTGTTTATTATCTGTATAATAAATATTAATGCTCGGATATTTACTTACAAAAGAATCCCATACTTTCCCTACCGGAACTACCTGTACATTCAGTTTTTGGCCAACTGAAATATACGAGGCCGCCAGTTGATCAATATCTGTTAGTGTGGCTTTTGGCGCCCAGGTCATATATAACACTGTTCTGGCATTCATTTTTTTGATTTCAGTATCCAGCAAGGTGGCATATTGTAAAAATAAATCAGGGCTGTTTATCGGTCGGGTACTCTGTTCCTGCAAAACTACTATGTTCCAGTTATTGCTTCTGATTTTTGCCATTGTCAACGGATCGTTATAATGTCCCTCCAAAGTATATGAACTTACAGCAATTTTCTGAATATCAAAACTGACCCCTTCGAAGGATGTATCGTATTGAATCAATTTTTGCACATGATAATCAACTCCATCATTGTAAAATGTAAAACTATTCCCCACAAAAAGTAGTTTTGATTCAATATTAACAGCCGGAGTTTCAACCCAACCATGATTTGTAATCGCATCACCTGCCGTATAATTAAAATCTTCAGCTAATAATGTTGTCTGACTAAAAGTCAAAACATTAGCAAGTATGAGAAAGAAAGATACTATGTAACTTTTAATTTTCATTTGTTGCTGCAGTTTTCGTAACAATTACATTTTACTATTTCGCTGTCTTTCATCATTTTATGTCCTCTTGAAATCACATCGGTCAAATTAAAGTCCGAATCGAAAAAGCATAAATCCGCATCACAGCCTATGGCTATTTTTCCTTTGTGGTATAATGATAGGTTTCTGGCCGGATTAGTGGTTATTAATTTGAACGCATCGCTGATTGACATTCCGGCTTCCTGAATCAATAATATAACTTGCTTGAGATTCAAGTCGACCGGGGCTTTATATAGTTTTACAATTTTACCATTTTCATCTTTCTTCGCCATACCCGCATTTCCATCACTACTAAAAGTCATATTATCAATAGAAGCACCCTTCTCTAATGCATACAATACCTGTTTGTAGGGCAAATCAAATTTTGTTCCACCGGTCGATATATCAATCATTCCACCCAGTTTAGCAAATTCTATTGCCTGATCGAATAGTTCTTTTGTTCGTCCAACATGGGTTGGGGATATGTGACGAATGGGAAAATGGTATTTCTTAACCAAATCGAGCAAAATATCCATTCTACTTTCGAGTGCTCCTAAATGAATATGTAGTATGCCCCCTTTTCCTGAAGTTAACCCTCCGACATGCACTTCACGTAACAGTTTAAGGAGTTCGTTTTCAGTGGGGAATGATGCCCGTTCATCGCTGATAGCTATTTTACAGCCAATCACTTTGTCAATAAAAACCATATCCTCCAGCACACTACCGAGCATCGTTTTGGTTGGATAACCAAAAAAGCTGGTAAGCATATAAGCACTGACTCCTTCTTGTTCAAGTCCTTTTACCTTGGCGTACAAACCCTGAAGAGAACGGGTAATACCATCGGTTCCCAACATTCCCATAACAGTGGTTGTTCCGCATTGAATCAATTCGGTGATACTTATTTCGGGTGTCATGGACGAAAAAGCCTGTTTTCCGCCTGCACCTGTTAAGTGAATATGCTGATCGATAAATCCGGGAGTAACGATTTTCCCTTTTGCATCAATCTCTTCAACAGCTATATTGCCTGTTTCAATATTTTCCCCGATAGCAAGAATTTTCTCCCCACCAATAAGAATGTCTTTTCTTCCAAGATATTCCGGTGAATAGACTTCCGCGTTTTTGATAATTTTCATCATGGTATCTGTAATTAAAAAATAAAGTGATAAATAAGCATTCCAACTAAAACTGTAGTTAACGGAATCAGATTTCGTTTGGCTACCTGATAAGGTGTGACTCCGGCAATTTCTGCTGTGGCAATAACAACTCCGGCAATCGGTGAAGTAGCTCTACCAAGACTGGAAGCCAACTGCATTGGTAAAATAATTCCGGCACCGTCAACGCCCATTTTCAAGGCAATTCCGGGCACCAAAGGACCAAAGGAAAAGAACGAAGCATTTCCGCTGCCCATCAACATGGATGCTCCGAAAATCATCACGGTCATAACAATACCAATGCCAATGGCACCAAGCCCGAAATCCTGAGATACTCCTACCAGACTATTGATAAAGCCCAGGCTGATAAGTCCGTAAGAAAATATTTCTGCTGTAATAATAAGGCTGATAACGGTTGCAAATACCTTTCCCATTGCTTCCCAGAAAACTTTCAATGAACTGAAAACTTCGCTCAGGTTTTTTTTGTGAATCATTTCAAATATCAATGCCACAAACAAGGATAATATCATGGCTGTGGTAGTGTCCAAATTGATGGCTGGTTTGAAAAAAGTGAAAAATTTGGAGAATGTAATCAACAATACCAATGGAAGTATCGGAAGTAAACTATAAATTAAAGGAGCTTTCGTTTTCAGACTGGCAGTATCAACAACTTCAGGCACGTGGTTTTCCTTCTTATCGTAATGACGGTTGACAAAGAAATAAACAACGGCCATTAAAATGGTCAGAGGAATAGCCAGTGGAAGCTGATTTTCAATAAAATACTGTACATTCGATTTGCTGACTAATTTGGAAGCCAGCGCCGTATTGGCCGATGCGGGTCCCATATCAAAAACGGTACAGGCAACAATTACCGAAACAGCCGAGGTTTTACTAACGCCTAAACTTACTAAAACAGGAAAAATAGAAGCAACTAAAAGAAGCCCCAATCCGGCTGCGGAAGGTGTAGTAATAAATAAAAGTTGTCCGATAGGGATTACCAGTGAAGCCGCCAGATAAGGCGTTTTTTTGAAAATAGAGAGTGGTTTCATAGCAAGATAAACGAGCGTATCGCTTGCTCCGATTTTTTTCATATAAGCCACGTAACCGCCAATAGTCATAATCATAAGTCCTACATCAGCTCCTTTCGAACTTAAAGATTCTTTAATCAGTTCGAAAAGATCAAAAAACTTAAGGTTAGTTGGGTCTTTTAATCCCGGCAATTTAAAGCCCAGTATCAATGCAATAGCCATCATGACTAATCCACTAAAAAGTAATACAGCTTGAGCATTGTATTTTTTATAGAGCAAAAATGCTACTATAACAATGAATATCAAACTAATGATAGTTCCGATTACTTCCATAATGATTAATTCAAGGTTAAAAAAGATTCGTTTTCTACTCCAAATTTCATTTTATAATAGATCTCTCAGCTTGAAAAATATAAATATTTGAAAGTTGGGGTATATAACTGTGACAAAGTAATCTGATTTATTATTACCTTTGCCATACCAATCATATTTATTTATACATACCAATATGGAAGATATATTGACCCGAATTTCAAATGCATATATTGAAATGAATTTGAGAAATGTATCAAAACGCAATAAAACAGGACTTTATCAACAAATTCACGAACTCATAAAAGAAGCGATTTTGAACAATGATATTCCTGAAGGCAGTGTTTTACCTTCTACCCGTCAACTTGCTGCAAAATTAAAAGTTTCACGAAGCACAATTATTAAAACCTACGAATTGCTGCTTATAGAAAACTTTTTAGACTCAACAATCGGTTCTGGGCATAAAGTAAAAGGAGTTGTATCCGAAATTTCGTCATCCAAAGTCCATAATTTTAGTCAGTTTGGTTATCCTGATTTATCTGAGACGGGTAAATCATTTCAGAAAAACATAACATTAATAAATAGTACCGACGACACGGATATTGCATTTCGTCCGGGCTTGCCACCCCTTGATATTTTTCCGGTTAATCAATGGAAAAATCTCAGTAATCTTTACTGGAAAAATATAAAATCATCTGGGCTGTCGTATTCTGCATCCTCCGGCACCGACCAATTAAAAAAAACACTGGCCAATTATTTAAATTTTAGTCGCAATATTAAATGCGATCCTCGTCAAATTATCATAGTTTCGGGCTCATTACAATCGCTTTATATTATTGGAAACGTATTACTAAATCCGGGGGATTGTATGACAATGGAAAATCCGACTTTCCCGAATGTTATTTCAATTTTCAAGGGATTACAATCCAATATTCAAACAGTATCAATTGATGAAGAAGGGTTAAATGTGAGCAAACTGACTCAACCCGGTCATATCCAATCCAAGTTGATTCATACAGTTCCCTCCTGTCATTATCCAACAGGGGTTAGAATGACTTTAAACCGAAGGCTGGAACTCCTTAAATGGGCCAACGAGCACAATACTATTATTATTGAAAATGATTACGAACACGAAGTAAATAATTACAAAGATTTTATACCCTCTTTATTTAGCCTGGACACACAGCAAAGAGTCGCATTTTTTGGCACATTTAATCGGCTGCTACATCCTTCCATTCGGGTCGGTTATATGGTAGTTCCTTATTATTTGCTCGATTCAGTGGAAGCATTACTCAAACATTCACATCGCTTTGTTCCTTCTTCCATTCAGGTAGTTTTGAGCCAGTTTATTGATCGAAATTATTTATATAACCACGTTAAGAATGTTATTGAAATAGCAGAGGAACGTAAAAAACTCTTTTGTGAAACCTTTGAAAATAGTTTTGGAGATGCTGTTTTACTTGAAAAAAACAATATAAGGAGTTTGCATGTTTTCGCAAAACTGAATGTAGGAATAAAAGACAAAGAACTTGTCGATCATTTTGCAAAACATAATATCATAGCTCATCCTTATAGCAAGTGTTTTGTAACTGAGAATGCTACTCAGGGCTTAATTCTTGGATATACTCCGGTTCGGTCACAGCTTATAAAACAAAAAATCACACAAATGGAAAAACTTTACAAGAGTTTCATTTCCTAATAAAATGCCAGAATATCTAATTTATTACAAAAAAGCCTGTCCCTAAAAGGAACAGACTTTCAAAATTTCATACTACTTACTACCGAATACAAACTGCCGACTATAAACAATAAACTAATCAGAACTTTTTAAACCCGATAATCTCCCGCACTTCACGAATGGTTCTGGCAGCACTTTCGTGGGCTTTTTCCTTGCCGATACGCATTACCTTAGCCACATAGTCGTTATCAGCTGAAATGGCTTTAATTTTATCTCTGAAAGGCTCTGTGAAAGTGACCATATCCGCGGCCAGCTGTTTTTTCATATCACCGTAGCGAATATTGCAGCTATTGTATTGATCTTCGAAGAAACTGAGCGTTTCAGGAGCTGAAACCACCTTCATCAATTGGAAAATATTCTGAATGGGTTCAGGTTTGGCTTGATTCGGTTCAGTTGGGCCGCTATCGGTAACCGCTTTCATCACTTTTTTGCGGATAGCTTCCGGTTCGTCAGCTAAGAAAATGGCATTTCCCTCACCCTCCGATTTACCCATTTTGCCTGTTCCGTTCAATCCGGGAATTTTCACCAATTCATTTCCGAAGTTAAATGCTTTTGGTTCAGGGAAATATTCCACATTATACAGGCGGTTAAAGCGATTGCTGAACTGGCGCGTCATTTCCAGATGTTGTTCCTGATCTTTTCCCACAGGCACTTTGGTGGCTTTGTGGATCAGAATATCTGCCGCCATTAGCGTAGGATAAGTCAACAATCCGGCATTCACGTTTTGGGGTTGTTGACGGATTTTATCTTTAAATGAGGTGCAACGTTCCAATTCGCCGATATAGGCATTCATGTTCAGAAACAGATAAAGTTCGGCAGTTTCAGGCACATCGCTCTGAATATACAATGTACATTTTTCGGGATCGAGACCCGCAGCGAGATATTCAACCATTACCTGACGCACATTTCCGTACAAATCTCCGGGAGTTGGGTGAGTTGTAAGTGAATGATAATCAGCAATGAAGAAATAACAATTATGCTCATTCTGCATGCTTATAAAATTGCGCAATGCGCCAAAGTAATTTCCTAAGTGAAGGTTTCCGGTTGGGCGTATGCCGCTAACTACTGTTTCCATAATGACAGCTTGCCCTTAAAGGGACAAGAAATTAAAGTTTGAATAAAGTGTTTTATTTGTCTGATAATAAGAGTTTTATAAAAAGGTTGAGTCGTTAAATTTGCTTACCCCTTAGCCACGAACTTTCTTATTTACAAACGGATACAAAGATATAACATTTGAAGGAAATATATGATATGTATTTACTGAAAAGCCACTTTCTAAGCAAATGGGTTTTTATTCAAAGGGCTTGTTGTGTGAATGAATTAGTAGTTCACACATTTTGAGGAATATAAAAGTACTTGTATGATTGCTCGCAATTCCAGACTGTCTGTATTTTTGAATTCCGGTTGATAGGTTTCAAAAAAAAGATTAACTTTGCCTTGATTAGAGATTGAATTGGTCTTGGAAAAAAAACACTAGCTAATAGAAGATAATTCCCTTTTGAAGGGTATGGGAGTAAATTATGAGTAAGATAACACTGGAAAATATGGAGTTCCACGCCTTTCACGGCTGCCTGGAACACGAACAAACACTTGGAAATACATTTTTGGTAAGTGTTGGAATGGAATTAGATACTTCCCTAGCAGGAAAAACGGATGAATTAGAACAAACGCTTAATTATCAATTGGTTTACGATGTGCTGAAACAAGAAATGGAAGTCCCTTCAAAACTGATTGAACATGTCGGACAACGGATATTGGATGCAATTTTAAATCAATTTTCTCAGATACAGGCATTGGAAGTAAAACTTTCGAAGCTTGCTCCACCGCTTGGCGGCAAAGTAGAAAAAGTATCAATCATTCTAAGCAAGAAACGATAAAATAGTATTTTTACACGAAATGACATATCTTACAGCTATTATATAACCATAAAAACATTCGATTTTTTACAAACTAATAGCAGATAAACCGGAACAATGACGTTCTGGTTTATCTGCTATTAGTTTTAGGATTAAGATACCTTTGGAGTTTGCCTATTTCTTAATAAAATTCATTGTATTTCCATTGTCTAGTTTTAGGAGATATAAGCCATTACTTAAATTCATAACATTGATATTTTCTGAACCCCAAACCACGCCATTCAATTTTTCAGTTCCTAACATATCAAAGATTTTATAATTCTCTTTTTTGCTAATACCTGAGATCTGTATAAAATCAGATGTTGGGTTTGGATATACATTCATAATTCCGGATTGTGATTCAATAATGGCTGTAGTCGTACCCCGCGTAACAGTCAACGTCCCATTTACAGGTATTATGCTATAATTTACGGCAGAACCCGTTGTAATTAAATAAATAGGGTATGTACCAGGTACCGCATCGGTCGTAGCAGGACAAGAAATACTAGGTTCTGCGGTTAAAACAGATTTGTTTTCACCATTCACAAAACCCTCGTATTTCAATCTGAAAACCGGGTTGGCCTGATATTGAACTCTTGAAGTATCAACGGCAGTGGCTTTAAGAGTTGCTTTTGTAATTTCGAAATTAGCAGAAACAAAAGTTAAAGCATAGTTACCGTTAGCGTGTAAAGTACCAAGTTGAATTGGATAAGTAAGAGCATTTTCACCAGCAGTCCTGGTCAATGACCCAGCAAACACATCGCCTGTTAATAATGCAGGGGTGGCAGTGTATGTGTAAGCTGAAGGATTGGCATCACCATACACTTTCTTTTGATTCGCAACAGGCGTTATTGTAATAGCTTTTGTTGTAATAGTTTGGTTAGGTACAATTGGTTGTGCTGATAATACATAGTTGGAAGCTAAACCTCCGTTAGTACCATCGGCAAGTGCATAACCAGTAGCTGTAACCACTTTAGAACTTCCTGCATAACCATCGGCAAAAGTACCTGTTCCTGCAGTAATACTCAGCGTTTCTGTGCCAACACCAGTACTCACCGCTCCACCGCTTAGGACAGCTGTTTTTGTGCCATCAAACTCTTTGGAAGCTGCTGTAACGCCGGTTATAGTCACGGCTTTGGCAGTGATACTCTGGTTGGCAACGGTAGGTTGTGCCGATAAAGTATAGTTGGAAGCCAATCCACCATTGGTTCCATCAGCCAATGCATATCCGGTGGCAGTGACGGCTTTTGTTCCTACATTTTTATCGGCAAAAGCTCCTGTACCGGCAGTGACTGCCAATGTTTCTGTACCTACACCGGTGGTTACTGCACCTCCGCCCAGGGTGGCAGTGGCTGTACCATCGTACTCTTTTGTAGCAGCTGATACACCTGTAATAGTAACCGATTTTGGATTAACTGTAAGTGTTTGACTTACCTGGGGTGCAGCAGTATAAAAAGTATTTCCTGCCTGATTGGCATAAATAGCACAACTTCCGGTTTTAAGAACAGTGACAGTAGCTCCGTTTGTACCTGTACAAGTAGCCACAGTTGGATCGGAACTGGTGAATGTGACTGGATTTCCCGAAGCTCCACCTGTGGCAGAAACTGTGAAAGGCGCATCGCCATAAGTATGTGCTGTAAGTGCATTAAATGTAATGGTTTGCGCTACTGCGGCTGCAGATACAGTTATGGTTGTCGACTTAGTGTCCTGAGCTTCAGTATTATACGGATTCATAGCCACTGCTTTTATAACAACCGTATTTGTTCCTGCAACAGCTCCATTGGCTGTAGTCAGATCAATATTAAAAGCAAATGACGTTGTTGCATTCGCAGCTGCAGTAAAATTATTCCAGTTTGCATTTGTAATGGTTGCTAAAGTACCATTAATATAAACTTGTATAAACTGCCAATACTTTCCTATAACAGCAGCCCATGGATTAATAATAGAACCACTAACCGTCATTGTACCACCCATAACAGTGTTGGTACAGGTAGGAGTAGCCAAAAATCTTAATCCCGTTGTCGTTGAGCTACTTTGCCTGATACTCATTGTCACGCTTCCTGTTTGCGTGTTATTACCAGCATATAATTTAATATAATAAGTACCCGTAGCTGGACAAGTAAAAAAAGTCCCATTATTTCCAGTACCTGTTGACAGATTTCCCCATCCATATCCACATACTACAGTTCCAGATGAATTTACAATATCATACATAATATCTAGTGTTCCTGTTTGTGAAGTAGAATAAATGCAATAGGAATAACCGGTAGTTGCAGAAAATTTATAATATTCTGTTTCACCTGCAGTAATTGTAGAACTGTAATTTGACCAGGTAATTGCTACTGCGTTAGCAATGGAGTTACCTCCGTCGGCAAAAGCCGTTTTATTCATCAATAGTAAAATTACTATTACGAATATTGTTTTGAAACTTGTAATTGCTTTTTTCATATTTATCTTGTTTTTTGTTTTTATGAGTTAATTTATTGTTGTATTTCTACTTTAGTAAAATAGAATTTTTAATTTGGTAAAGTAGAACTATTATAAATTTGATATTTCTAATATATTGTGATTCACTGCTTACAATATCACCTTGAAAGCTTTAGCACCCACTTTTACCAAGTATACTGCATGACCTAGTATATTGATTGTCATGCGGTCACCTTGAGCCTTACGACTTTGTATCCGTACGCCATTCAAGCTGTAAAGTTCCACGGTGGCACCATTGCTAAGTCCGTCAATCACAATTTCAGAGGCTGTGGTGAATACTTTCACCTTGCTACTTGTTTGTAATGCTAAAGCAGTTGTCACGCCCGTTTTAATAATATTTCCCGGGAAAGTTGAATACCAGGAAGTATTTGCTTTATAGGCCGTAACGGCATCAGCGGAAGGAACAAAAACATTTGCAATATTAGAGTTATTATTGAAAGTTAAAGCCGTAATAGTGAATGGGGTCACATCTAAACAATTAATTGCTATAAGATTCGAACAGTTAGAAATCGCATAGTCATTAATTGTAAAGGCACTAGGAATAACAGGAAAAGTAATCTTTGGTACCATACATTTATAAAAAGCCCAACAATTAATATTAGTAACAGTTGAAGGTATAGTAAAATCACCTAATTTAGCCATTGGATAACAAAGTAACTTAGTAAAATCTTTATTAAATAGCACTCCGTTCAAGGATGAAAAATTCGCATTGGTTGATTCTACATTAAAATCTGTGATATGAGTACAATTAAAAAAAGCCTTATATGTGGCTGGATTAGCTGTTTCAGCATCATAAATTATTCGAAGTTTAGCGGGGAAAGTCATGCTTGTAAGACTCGTGCAACCAGAAAATGCCTCACCCCCAATTGAGATAAGATTAGCGGGTAAAGGTATGCTTGTAAGTCCCGAGCAACCATAAAATGCATACTGGTCAATCCCGGTAAGATTATTAGGTAAATTGAGGGTTGTTAGGCTACTTTTATTACGAAATGATTTTGACGGCATATAATTAGCATTATAGGTACTTATGTTAGTATCGGGACCATCAGTACTACTTCCAGAATATGCAGCAATACTTGCTCCGCTCAAATCAAGAACGGCCAGCAAAGGCATGTTATCTCGCATGTACTTCACGTCGACGGCATTGATAGAACCTGTTACGGTGAGGTTCGTGACTGTGTTTAAAGAGGTCTCTCTGTATAAATTACCCGCCGTAGTGACGTTTACGGTTTTGGATACCTGTGCTGCTGCCACCATGCTGAACAGAGCAAGTGTAAAAAGAGATAATCGTTTTTTCATTTTTAATTGAATTAAATTATGGATACTTCTATTGAATTATAGCTTATATAAAAATAAAGTCTGAATAATTATCAACAAAATTAGATACTTGCTGACTTGATTTTTGGTAAAAACAAAAATAGCTTGCACAGATTTTCTGAAATCTGTGCAAGCTAAGTATGTTTGTGGTAATTTAAACTACAGGCCTATTGTCTATTTGCTACAACTTATTGCGAAAGCACTTGGGGTAATTCCTTCTAGTTCTTTAAAAACCCTGGAAAAGGTATTCCGATTGGGAAAACCCGACAAAAGACCAACAGCCTCTAAGGTTATCAGACTTGTTTTTTGATCCTGAATCAACCGTTTGGCATGTTCAACCCTGAAAACATTGCGGTAATCATTAAATGTCATTTCCATGTAACCGGTAAAGTAATAAGCTAAATGATGGGTGGGAATATTAAGGAGTACAGAAAGTTGTGGTAAGTTCAAATTCTTTTGAAGATAAAGCTGATGTTTATTCATACACTCATCTACTTTTTCGGTAATAAAGTGCATGTACTTTTCTTCATAAGCCGGAGCTTTGGAAGTCTTTGAGGTTTCGGAAATCTCGGAGATCTCAGAAATCAGAGCATCATTATCTGAATTTATCGGAGCTACGTCATGAGCAACAAATTCTTTAGTAGATATAATAGGTAATCCATAAAGAATCCGGGGAAATAAAATAGGGGATAAAATCAGTCCAATCAACCCGATTGATGTAGTAAAATTCAATACATTTATGGATAAAGCCATATAGCTAGTTGCGATATCAAAGCTACCAAACAAGAAAAATATATGACTAACAATCAGCACAAGTTGAAAACCCGATAACGTAATTAGCCAGCGACGAATAAATCTTTCACGTGTCTGACTATCAGTATTTCTGCTCGATTTAAACTGTTTGTAAAGCATAATACCCGAGGCAACAGAATATCCAAAAGCTAACACAGGACGACTCAAATAAACACCCGCAGGCGTAAACCAATCAGAAAGTATCGTAAAATGATATTGACCTATAAATCCAGGATCAGCTACTATGGATTTAGCAATGTCGACTTTAAAAGCATACGAAGTAAACATATAAGGTAAAGCTGCCAACAGATATACCAACATCGGTATAAAATGCAACATATCTTTCAGCTTCAAACGCGCATCGTCTGTCAATACACTGCGAATGTAAATATAGGAAAGTGGTCCCACTGCATACGTGGCAAACACAACATTTGCACAAAAAATAGTGATCCAAAATATAGATTTAGAAAACATCAGAACATATGCATTTATTCCATACAAGCAAACCAGTATAAAATAAATGCCTAGATAAATACTAGATGCAGAATTTCTGGCATTAAAATAAAGAAGAATAAGGGAAAGGAAAATTCCAAGAACTGAAATGTACAATAACATATTGTTTGTCAATAATATATAACTTGAGTACAAATGTAAATAATTTTCTGAAATTTATAATAATAAAAATGGCGATTATTTTGATTTCAGCGTTTTCAACACTTTTTTGTTATCTCATTTGTCATGGTATAATAATGTGAATATAGAAGTTGCCTTGACTTTTAAAAATATCCTGAAAATTTATCATTTATTAGTACTTGAACCGGGTCTTGCGAGTTTCAACTCGCCAATATATGTGAATACCGCGAGTTGGAACTCGCGTGACCCGAATAAAATCATTCTCAGAAAAAGTCAAGACGACCTCATCTTATAAAGTATCATTCAATATATGATAAGAATTGAATTTAGTGCTTTTTGTCATGTACAGAGAAATTATTTATACAAGCGCTCACGGAGTGCCTTAATCTCGTCGGAAGTCACGTAATCGTCATAATCCATTTGTTTATCGATAATGCCGTGTGGAGTGAGTTCAATGATACGGTTACAAACGGTTTGAATAAACTCCCGGTCGTGCGAAGCCATAAGTACATTGCCTTTGAAATTCACCAGGGTATTGTTAAATGCTTGAATTGATTCCAAATCTAAATGGTTAGCCGGAGAATCGAGCACCATCACATTAGCATTGCGAAGCATCATCCGGGATATCATGCAACGCATTTTTTCACCTCCCGATAGGACGCTGGCTTTTTTGTAAATTTCTTCTCCGGCAAAAAGCATTTTTCCCAGATAACCACGAATAAATCCTTCGGTGGTGTCATCGGAAAACTGACCAAGCCAATCAACTAATTTTAAATCGGTATTAAAAAATTCAGAATTATCAAGTGGCAGGTAAGCGTGTGTTATGGTAATTCCCCAGTTATAGGTTCCCTGGTGCTTCTTGTCGTGCTCGTTTATTATTTCGAAAAAAGCAGTCATAGCACGTGGATCGCGCGACAAGAAAACAATTTTGTCACTTTTTTCTACGTTGAAATTTACATCGTTGAAAAGTACTGTTCCGTCATCAAGCGTTTTACCCAGTCCTGCTATTTCGAGGACCATATTTCCGGGATCACGATCAGGAGTAAAAATAATACCGGGATATTTACGGGTTGAAGGCTGAATTTCATCGATATTAAGCTTTTCGAGCATTTTCTTCCGACTGGTAGCTTGTTTCGATTTAGCCACATTGGCACTGAACCTGCGAATAAATTCTTCCAGTTCTTTCTTTTTCTCTTCGGCTTTTTTATTCTGATTTTGTTGTTGACGCAATGCCAACTGGCTTGATTCGTACCAGAACGAATAATTTCCGGCAAATGACTGCACTTTCCCAAAATCAATATCCACCGTGTGAGTACTCACTGCATCGAGGAAGTGACGGTCGTGAGACACAACCAATACGGTATTTTCGTAATTAGCCAGATAATTTTCTAACCACATCACGGTATCCACATCTAAATCATTGGTAGGTTCATCGAGCAATAAATTGTCCGGTTTTCCAAACAAGGCACGTGCTAACAACACCCGCACTTTTTCCATACCGCTGAGTTCTTTCATCAACTGGTAGTGCAAATCTTCCTTGATTCCCAACCCACTCAACAGGGAAGCGGCATCACTTTCGGCATTCCAACCGTTCATTTGAGAGAATTTGTCTTCTAACTCAGAAGCCCTAAGTCCATCCGCATCCGTAAAATCTGCTTTCAGATAAATGGCATCTTTCTCATCCTTTATTCTCCAAAGTACGTCATGACCCATCATGACTGTATCAATAACCGTAAATTCATCAAATTCAAAGTGATCTTGCTTTAATACTGAGAGTCGTTCACCGGGACCAAACTGAATAGTTCCACGTGTTGCGTCTAAATCACCGCTTAACATGCGGATAAGAGTTGATTTACCGGCACCATTGGCACCGATAACACCGTAGCAATTGCCTGCGGTAAATTTAAGGTTTACGTCGGAAAATAAAACACGTTTGCCAAATTGAATGGCTAAATTCGAAACTGTAATCATAATTAAAGAAGGCCCCTAAATCCCCCAAGAGGGACTTGAAGATATTTTTATTTTTATTAAATACTTGAAAATCTGATTAAAACCATATATATCATAAACAAGAATAGAACTTATCTGAATTACAGATTTGTTCTATTCATTTTTAATTTGGGATTTAAGTCCCCCTTGGGGGATTTAAGGACTACTATTTATTTGATAATTCCCAGTTTACGGGCATCGCGTGATATTTTTTCAATTGATTCGTCAATCTGATCAAAAGTATGTGTTGCCATCAAAGAGTAACGAATCAGCGAATCTTCGGAAGGTACGGCAGGCGAAACAACCGGATTCACAAATACACCGTCATCCATCAACATTTTAGTAATCTGGAAGGTTTTCATGTTGTCGCGAACATAAAGCGGAATAATAGGCGTTTGTGTATGGCCGATTTCAAATCCTGCTTTCAGAAAACCTTCTTTGGCACGGTTTGTATTAGCCCACAATTGATCTTTTCTCCAGGGTTCTTCAGCCATAACATCCAATGCAGCTAACACACAACCGGTTGAAGCAGGCGTAATAGATGCACTAAAAATAAGTGTGCGTGAATTATGTTTCAGGTAATTGATAATATTTTCATCAGCAGCCACAAAACCACCAATGGTTCCGAGTGATTTGCTAAAAGTTCCCATGATCAGGTCCACATCATTCGAAACACCGAAATGTTCACAAACTCCTGCACCCGTTTTTCCGAAAACGCCTAATGAATGGGCTTCGTCAACATAAATAGAAGCATTATATTTTTTTGAAAGTGCTACAATTTCAGGAAGCTTAACCACATCACCTTCCATACTGAAAACTCCATCAACCACGATAAGTTTCAATTTGTCCGGCTCGCATTTTTTAAGAAGCTTTTCCAATGCATCCATATCATTGTGACGATATTTCAATTGTTTGGAAAATGACAATCTTTTGCCTTCAATAATGGAAGCATGATCCAATTCATCAAAAATAAGGTAATCTTCGCGACCGGTAACACAAGGTACAACACCCGAATTTACGGTAAAACCTGTAGCATAAACTAATGCGGCTTCTTTGTGAACCAGTTTGGCCAAACGTTCTTCCAGTTCAATATGAATATCCAGGGTGCCATTTAAAAAACGTGATCCGGCACAACCTGTGCCATATTTTTCAATCGCTTTAATTGATGCTTCTTTCAAACGAGGGTGATTGGTAAGTCCCAGATAGCTGTTAGAACCAAACATTAATACCCTTTTGCCATTAATTGTAACAACTGTATCCTGATCGGATTCGATTGGGCGGAAATAAGGATAAACACCCATTGCTTTTACTTTCTGGGGTGCATCGAATTGTCCCAGCACATCACTTAATAGACTCATAAATTTTTGTGTGTTTGTAAATAAAACGGCTGCAAAGATACAAATAAAATCCCTAAACCAAGCATTTTTTTTGTATCTTAACTGATAATTGAATACCTTTGTACCTTGAAAATCACTATAAATCAGCCCGTGAACAAGCAATTAGATTTTAAATTATTACCCGCTTTGGCTAGCAAATCAGAACCTGACTGGAAGCGTTTTTTTTCTAAAAATAAAAAAAAGCTTGAAAGCATGGACTTGCAGATTCACGCTATGCACCATAAAATTTCGAACCAAACCGATTGTTTGCTCTGTGCCAATTGCTGTCGCTCATTAGGTCCACGTATTACCGATAAGGATGTGGAGAAAATGGCTAAAGCACTAAGAATGAAACCGGTTGATGTTATTTCAAAATATCTTCGGGTTGATGAAGACAATGAGTTGGTTTTTCAATCAATGCCCTGTCCGTTTCTGGGGGAGGATAATTATTGCAGTATCTACGAAAATCGCCCAAAAGCCTGTCGTGAATATCCACATACCGACCGGAAACGTTTTTTCCAACTTTACAATTTGTCAATTAAGAATGCCTACACTTGTCCGATAGTCTATGAAGTGTTGCAAGAAATAATAAAAACAAACCCATAAGTCCAACATGGGGAACTTGGGTTTGTTTATTACAAATATTTTAACACCACTTCCAGTCGGGTTTAATGCTTAAGGGTCTATTCTATCGGAATAGTTCTTTTAATTCGTTGATCCAACGAAGTAAGTGTTTCCGTTGTTGCCACACCTGAAATTTCCTGAATTTTTCCGTTCAACAATTCCATCAAATGCTCGTCGTTTTTAGCATAAAGTTTTATCAAAATGGTGTACGAGCCAAGCGTGTACTGCGATTCAACAATTTCCGGAATTTTTTCCAGTTCCTTTACTACTTCCTTGTACATAGAGCCACGCTCCAGGGTGATACCAATGTAGGCACACATTTGGAAACCCAGCATTTTGGGGTTTACCGTGTAGCCCGAACCGGTAATTACGTCGATATCAATTAAGCGTTGAACACGTTGGTGAATGGCAGCACGTGACACACCACATAATTCGGCCACATCCTTAAAGGGCATACGCGCATTCTGAGTAATAATCTGCAAAATCTTGCGGTCTAACTGATCTATTTTTTCCATAATACCTTGATTTGTGTTTATCATTAAGGCAGCAAAATTACATAATATAAATGGAAATTGAAAGATATTTATATTTATTGTTGAATAAACATGAATAATCGATAGATATTTGGTTATTTAGCTTCGCTTTTTGACAAAATAAAAGCCGGAGTGATTTTCACTCCGGCTTTTATTTATTTATAGAACAAAAACTATCGTCTCTGTTGTTGCATTTGTTGTTGAACCTGTTGCATTTGCTCTGGAGTCAACTGTTGTTGTGCAGCTTGTTTTTCAATTGAAATCAATTCCACTTCGAAAATCAAGGCCGAGAAAGGTTTAATTTTACCACGATCGGCTGAAGCATAAGCCAGTTCCTGAGGAATATACAATTTGTATTTTGAACCTACGGGCATTAGTTTTAATGCTTCTGTCCAACCTTTAATTACCTGATTAGCCTGGAATACGATTGGGTCTTTGCCTGTATTGCTATCAAACTCAGTACCGTCAATCAAGGTCCCCTTGTAGTTTACTTTTACTTTGTCGTTATCGGTTGGGAGTGCACCGTTTCCTTTTTTAACCACTTCGTATTGAAGTCCACTTGCAGTAGTTACAACACCCGGTTTTTTAGCGTTTTCTTCTAAGAATTTTACACCGGCAGTTTTGTTAGCACCATACAATTTCTCCATTTTTTTAGCTTGTAAACCGCTCATGGTTTTTTGAAGATATTCCTGAGCCGTTTTAGCATCCATCTGTACTTTAGAGCCTCTCAAACCGTTTACCAATCCTTGTTTAATCAGTTTGATATCCACTTTCAACGAAGAATCGCCCATTAAACCGGTTTTCTTTTGTTCTTTCAAAGCAGTACCAATTTTAGTTCCCAGGTCAGTCAGTTCAGTATTTTCTTTTTCTACTTTACCTTTCATTCCTTCGGTTACACCTTCCATCAGAGATTTAATTGCTTTTTGAGCAGAATCACCTTTGATATAGTAGTTTTTCACACCGTCGCCATTGGCAAGACCAAAAGCATAGTTCAAGCTATCAAGCTGAGTTTTCAATGTAGGCATACTTGTTTTGTTGCTGTTGCATGAAGTAAACGCTACTGCGGCTACCAAAACCACCGCCATAATTATACTAAGTTTTTTCATTTTTCTTTTTATTATATATTAGTTGAACTATTATCTAACTGGTTGTGGAGCTTGTTGTGGAGCTGAAGGCTGAGCCGGAGCTTGTTGTGGCATTGGCATTTTTTGTTGTTGCATTTTCATCATGGTTTTCTGAATAAATTCCTGAGCCTGTTTTGCTGTCATTCCTTTGTCATAACCATTCAATGCATTTACCAATCCTTGTTTTACCAATTTTTCATTGAATTTAAGGGTTGAGTCACCCATTAAGCCTTTGGCTTTTTGTTGTTTCAATGAATTTCCGATTTCAAGACCTAATTTGTACATTTCACCTTTGTTGGCACCGGTTGAGTAAGCTTTATCCAGCGCTTTCATAAGGGCAATGATGGGTTTGCTTGATGAATCGGTTTTCATGTAATAATTCTTGATACCATCACCATTGGCTAAACCAAGTGTGTAGTTCAAACTGTCGTTCTGAGTTTTCAGAGTTGCTGTTTTTGCTTCGTATTTGTTGCACGAGGCAAGCATAAAAATGGCAACCAAAGCTACCAACGAGAAAATACTTTGTTTTTTCATTTGATTTTCAATTTATAAATTTCTATTTTTTATTGTAATGAAATTATTTCTTTGATTTTTTTGAGCCTTTTACTGCTTTCGGTTGGGCTACTTCTTTCACTTCAACTTTAGGAATAATTTGTTTTAGTGGTTTAATATCCAATAATTCAACTTCGAAAATAAGGGTGGCATAAGCCGGAATCGGACTGCCCTGAGGTGCTTGAGTACCATAACCCAAATCGTAAGGAATAAAGAATTTATATTTAGAACCAACTGACATCAATTGCACGCCTTCAGTCCAGCCTTTTATTACCTGATTTAATGGGAATGAAACCGGCTCGCCACGATCAACAGAGCTATCAAATTTTGTGCCATCAAGCAAAGTTCCTGTATAATGTACTTTTACCGTATCCGTTGCAGCTGGTTTAGGACCATCTTTGGCAACCAGAACCTGATATTGCAATCCGCTTGCAGTAGTTGTTACGCCTGCTTTTGTTTTGTTTTCAGCTAAAAATTTTTCGCCTGCTCCCTTTTTCAGTTCTACATCTTTAGCCTGTGCTTTAGAAATGTAGTTTTTAAAGATTTCGGTTGCTACTTCTGGTTTCATTAAAGCTGAATCGCCTTTCATTGCAGTAGTAAAACCTTTAATAATCAAATCGATCGTTGATTTTCCACCGGGAATGCCTTTCAGATTTTTGGCAAAATCTGTTCCAACATTAATCCCCAAAGCATAACTCATAGAATCAACATCATTGTTAAACACTTTTACAGGTGCTATTACTGCATCTGCTTTTTTTGCTTTAGCTTTAAATAACTGTGCATCAGCCGAAGCAAACACCATGCTCACAGCTGCAAGAATTAAAATTGTCTTTTTCATTGTTTTGTATAATTGATTTTTTATATTTTACTTACTGTTTACCGTTTATTGCTTACCGTTTATAAACTAAACTATCTCCAATAATTCTACTTCAAATATCAAAGTCGAATGTGGTACGATAGACTGACCTGCACCCTGAGCACCATAAGCCAGTTCGGAAGGAATAAATAATCTCCATTTCGAACCTACCGGCATCAATTGTAAAGCTTCCACCCAACCACTGATAACCTGAGTTACACCAAATGTGGCAGGCTCTCCGCGGTTAACAGAACTGTCGAATACCGTTCCGTCGAGTAACGAACCGTGATAATGTACTTTTACTGAGTCCGAAGATTTTGGTTTTGCCCCTGCTCCTTCTGTTATTACTTCGTATTGCAAACCGCTTGCAAGGCTAAGCACTTCAGGGCGTTTAGCGTTTTCGGCTAAAAAAGCTTTTCCATGACTCAGGGCTATTTCAGCTACTTTGGATTGCAATTCCTGAAAAAAATCATTGATAACTGTTTGAGCATCCTCATAACTTATTTCAGGAGCATTTTGTTCCATCACATCCTGAATTCCTTTTGCAAACTTAGCATAATTTAATGCTGTAACTCCACTGTTTAACAGGTTATTTCCCAAACTTAAACCCAACGCATAACTAACTTTATCCATAAAATTAAAAGACCCCTAACCCCTAAAGGGGAATTAAATTACAATTATATTATTTTGGAAAACTAATAAAATTCCCCTTTAGGGGTTAGGGGTTAATTAGAATTTCGCAAAAAACGTTGCAAAGATAGCTGATTTGTTGAAAAATAGCGTGTTAATAATTCAAAATTATCGGGAAGATACCACAATTGGAAGTTTTTGCTGTTTTCTGGAGCCGGTTTGCGGATTAAACATTTCAAAATAAAGCACATAAACACCCACATTAGCGTTCTTTCCTGCATCGGTTTTACCATCCCATGTCAAGAAACCATCATTTGCCAATAATACATTAGCTGCTAACTGATACACTTTAACGCCTACTGCATTGAAAATAATGGCATTAGCTACATATCCGTTTGCATCTGTGTGATAGTGGATTAGGCAGACATCGTCCACTCCATCATTATCGGGCGAAAAGGCTTCGGGATCTGTCCAAACAAATTTCGGATCTTTAGCCAGCACTTCAATTTCTCTGTATTGAGAATTTTTATAGCCCGGCGTTCCGTAGTTTACTTCCGAGGCAGCCGAATGCCAGGAGTTTTTATCCTGAGTGGGTAAAGCAGGGTTAATCCGCTCCAAAGCAACTCCTTTCGGATTCTTAACCAACACATGATGCCAGTTAGCATTGTAAGTCAGCTCGTCATAAATCGTATCTTTTCCTGCATTACAAAGTACCAGCGTGGAACTTTCATTATTCAGGGTACTACAATCGGTACTGATAATATTGCTTTCCGAAGGACAATGGTGATACGTCCTCACCTTTTCCGCATCCGATGTCAGTGCGAGATAGCTGCCTGGCAAAAGCTTGGTTTGAAGAAGTATTTTATTTCCGGTATTGAAGGTTCCATCGGTTTTTCGGGTGGTAAATACCAGACCCGAGACATCAATCAATTTATCCGACCGGTTGTAAATCTCTATATATTCAGCCGAACTATCCGGATTCTCAAACATCACTTCATTGAAAATTAAATCTCCCTGAACGATAGGTTCTGAAATTCCAATGCTACGGTTCGTTTCAGCTAACTGATTTCCGGCTAAATCAGTTAGTCCCGTAACCTGCAGATTATATAACTTTCCCCGTTCAAAATCAGAACCAAAATTCAAAACTATCGACTTCAAGTCAGTTGAAACGGCTTGTGAAGTAGGGCTTCCCAGTCCCTGGTATAAACTAAATGCAGCCTTTGAATAATCCATTGCTTCCGAAAAACCCAAATTCAATTGATTGGGTTGAATCAAGGTGAACGATGTCCATATCGGAGCATCTTTGTCGGGAGCTTTTATTCCGGTTACCAAAATGTCATCAAAATAATAATCCGAACCGGTGGTCGATGAGTTGACATACAGTAATCCGAAATAACTGCTCTTTTTTACTATAGTATTCTGGACTGCTCCTTCCGACACATAATCTGTTTCAGAAGCTAATTTGCTGTATAATTTGAAATTACCCTGTGTATCGCGTGTGACTTTTATCTTCAGTTCACACGGACTGCGGTCGGTTCGTTTATCTGTACCGTCAATAATCTTGGTTTTCTTTGTTCCTTCCTGAAGCCAGAGCGAAACATCGTCCTGTGTATCTCCAATTTTCACAAAGTAGCCATTCCAACCCAAACTTAAATCATTATTATCAGAAGCTATATAAACCGCCGCATAATTAGCAGATGAAGGATTATAATTAATTTTCACCCAACATTCCCAAACCGCATCGTCAAAAGCTTCGGAGGAAGTAAACAAATAGGAGGTCGAAGCCGTTGTAACTTGTGACTGTAATTGTAAAGCAGTATTGACTGAAAAATTGGCCGTTGTACCTGTCCAAATTGGGTTATTTATAAAGTTTCCATCCAGAAAACTTTCATTCACCTGACCGAAACAAAAAAATGGCATAAAAAACAGGAAAATCAAAGCCGATTTATTCATTGTCGTTGCTAAATATATAAAAATGAATTACTTTTGCAGCCAATTTACCCCTAGCCCCTAAAGGGGAAATATAGCTTAGCATCTATTATTTGAGTACAAAAATATAAAATTTTTGAGAAAGCCATTAACATAACTATTACTTTTTCAAAAAAAAAAATAAACAACACTAATTTTAAACCACACCCTTGCTCCCCATTAGGGGTCGGGGGTCATTTTTTATCACAATGAGAGTAGCAATTGTAGGTGCCAGTGGCGCCGTAGGCCAGGAATTTTTGCGTGTGTTGGCCGAACGCAATTTCCCATTGACAGAGCTGAGCCTTTTTGGTTCGTCGCGCAGTGCGGGTAGTGTATATGAGTTCAAGGGTGAGAAACTCACCGTCAAAGAGCTTAAACACGGCGACGATTTTAAACCATTCGATTTAGTATTCACCTCTGCTGGTGCCAGTATATCCAAAGAATTTGCCGAAGATATTACCAAATTCGGTGCTGTTATGATCGATAATTCATCGGCTTTCCGCATGGATACCGATATTCCGCTGGTTGTGCCTGAAGTAAATGCAGCCGACGCCAAAGATCGTCCACGCGGAATTATCGCCAATCCAAACTGTACCACCATTCAAATGGTAGTAGCATTGAAAGCCATTGAGAACCTGTCGCATATCAAACGTGTTCATGTATCTACCTATCAGGCAGCTTCGGGTGCAGGTGCTGCTGCTATGGACGAACTGGAACAACAATATCGTCAGATTATGGAAGGTCAGGAAGTAGTTGTAAGCAAATTTGCTTATCAGCTGGCTTATAACCTGATTCCGCAGGTGGATGTATTTACCGACAACGGTTATACCAAGGAAGAAATGAAAATGTACCACGAAACCCGTAAAATCATGCATTCCGATGTGGAAGTAAGTGCGATGTGTGTTCGTGTCCCCGCTTTGAGAGCTCATTCCGAAAGCGTTTGGTTGGAAACTGAACGTCCGGTAAGTATAGAGGAAGCCCGTGCTGCTTTTGCAGTTGCACCGGGAGTGGAAATGATTGACAATCCGGCCGAAAAGAAATACCCCATGCCACTGTTCCTTTCAGGAAAAGATCCTGTTCACGTGGGTCGCTTGCGTAAAGATATTTCGAATCCAAACGGACTGACATTCTGGTGCGTAAGCGATCAGATTAAAAAAGGTGCTGCGCTGAATGCAGTTCAGATTGCCGAATACCTTATTGCCGAAGGCGATATCAAATAATTGAGTATTTATTCAGATACTATTTAGCACTTAAAACCCCTGATTTCGAGATTCGAAATCAGGGGTTTTTAATCTTTTCACCTCTCCTAAAGGAGTGGGGTCAGGAGTGAAGGTGTTATATTGTTTTCGTAACCTTTTCGGTCAGCACCATAAAATAGCGGGCAAAATTCTCATCCTTCATATGTTCAATCAACTCATGTTGCCACACTTTAGCTTCTTCAGATAGTGCTACCAGCTTCTTGTTGTTTTCAGGATGGTCACGGTCTGTCACCTGAAACTTAGCCATGGCATGAAATTCTTTCAGCCATTTCTCATACTTGTTGGCAAACACCCGCTGCTCCTTAGTTAGGCTAAAGCTATCCTTTTTCTCGCTAATTAATTTCGCAACACCATTTACACCGGTAGCCGAAAGCGCAGCACCGCCTGCAATTAATCCCAGTTTCTTCAGAAAATCCCGACGATTCGATTCGTATCCGTCCATATTTTTTTGTGGTTATTTGTAGTTCTACTACAGTCGTTCAAAATAAATTCTAAATTATACAATACATTTTACCCCATTATTGTTCATTCACAGATGAATTATCGGGCAAAAAAAATGTATTTTAGTATTCTACACGGGTTGTACACTATGCCCCTCCTTTTCAGGACAGAATTTATAAATTCAATCGGCTAATTCAGGTTTGAAACCTAATGTTCTCTTATTATTGGCTATTGTTGATAAAATTAAATGAATATCCGCTTGAATACCAAA
>SESF01033178.1_pt1 | contig 72899 bp, 82 predicted proteins | sample 3171521 | NCBI WGS metagenome assembly SESF01 (sample SAMN10866945, study PRJNA518727) | freshwater metagenome | biome: subpolar coniferous forest; feature: holomictic lake; material: water; isolation source: holomictic Lake 227, 6 m and 8 m depth | place: Canada: near Kenora, Ontario | collected...
AACGACTTGCCAGTCTTAATCCTCACGCCACCATGTCGATGACAAGGAGGCTGCTCGAAGCGCATTCCCGGGGATTCTGGGAAGCTGAAGAGAGCGCCATTGAAGAGCTGCAGGAGTTGTACGCCGATCTTGAATCAAGAATTGAGGGGGTTCATTATTGAACCTGCCTGCAACACAATATTTTACAGAATCAAACAACACAACCGTCAAAACTTATACTATGAGCAGCTCCACTTTCAATGCTGAAGAACACAAGAAAATGCTCCGTTCATATTTCAACGGCCAGGGCTTTCAGCGATGGGCATCAATATACGGAGACGATAAGCTTTCTTCCGTACGCAATACTGTCCGTCAGGGCCATGCCGTCATGATGGACAAAGCATTCGACTGGCTGCAGCAGCTCGGGCTGCCAAAAGGTGCGACCGTGCTTGATGCCGGTTGTGGAACAGGGCTATTCAGCATCCGGCTTGCCAAAGCTGGCTACAAAGTAAAGTCAGTCGATATTGCTTCACAGATGGTGGACAAGGCAAAAGCTGAAGCTATCAAACAGGGAGTACACAAAAATATCGAATTTGAGGTCAACACCATTGAATCAGTTAGCGGAACCTACGATGCCGTCGTCTGCTTTGATGTTCTGATCCATTACCCGGCAGAGGGGTTTGCCCAGGCTTTCCAGAATTTGAGCAGCCTGACAAAGGGCTCGATTATTTTCACCTATGCGCCCTACAATAAAATTCTTGCTTTCCAGCACTGGATTGGCGGCTATTTTCCGAAAAAAGAGCGCCGCACAACCATCCAGATGATTCGTGACGAAGAGATGCAGAAAGCGATGGCCACTGCAGGTATGCAGGTAAAAACCAGAGAAAAGATCAGCTTTGGATTTTATCATACCATGCTGATGAACGCTTCACACAAGTAAAGACCTTAAACGAAAACCCTATGAAAATTCTATAAATTAATTGTAAATTTAAGGACAAGGACTTTTTATTAAATTCAGGGCGAAGTTTACGTTGATTCGCACAGTGAAATACCTTTTTTGTAAAAAAATATATCTGGAGGATGGAGACCGATGAAAATATTGATGGTTCAACCAAATTACCATTCAGGTGGGGCCGAAATTGCCGGGAACTGGACGCCAAGCTGGGTAGCCTATATCGGTGGCGCCCTTAAACAGGCAGGATTCGATCAGGTGAAATTTGTTGACGCCATGGCCGACGACATTCCTGACGACCAGATTGAGGAGATCATCCGCAAGAACATGCCGGATGTGGTGATGACTACCAATATCACGCCATCTATCTTCAAGGCACAGGCTATCATGAAGATTGCCAAAAAAGTGAACCCGAAGATCCGGACACTCATGGGCGGTATTCATTCAACATTCATGTACCCTCAGGTACTGAGTGAGGCGCCGGAAACCGATTACATTGTTCGCGGTGAAGGTGAAGAGGTGACCGTCAACCTCATCAGGGAGATCGCAGCAGGAACCGATAAGCAGAACCGTGGAGAGATTACCGGTATAGCCTATATCGACGACGACGGCAAGGTGTTTGCAACAGCTGCACATCCTGTCATTGAGGATCTTGATACCCTTAGCCCCGACTGGAGCCTTTACGACTGGGATAAATACATATACACTCCTCTCAACTGCCGCCTTGCGGTGCCTAACTTTGCTAGAGGCTGTCCTTTCACCTGTACCTTCTGTTCACAGTGGCAGTTCTGGCGTCGCTACCGTGCCCGCAGTCCCAAGCTTTTCGTCGATGAAATCGAGGTACTGGTCAAGCAGCACAAAGTGGGCTTTTTTATCCTTGCTGATGAAGAACCAACCATCAACAAGCAGAAATTTGTCTCACTCTGCCAGGAGCTTATCGACCGCAAACTTGATGTTACCTGGGGTATCAACACCCGCGTGACCGACATCATGCGCGATGCCGACCTTCTGCCTTTCTTCCGTAAAGCGGGTCTGGTACACGTTTCGCTCGGAACAGAAGCCGCAAGTCAGATGAACCTCAACCGGTTCCGCAAGGAGACAACCATTGAGGAGAACAAGCTTGCAATCAAGCTGCTGCAGAAAAATGGAATCGTGGCTGAAGCACAGTTTGTTATGGGCCTTGAGCATGAAACCCCTGAAACCATTGAAGAGACCTACCAGCTCTGTAAAGACTGGGATCCCGATATGGCCAACTGGACCATCTACACACCATGGCCTTTCTCCGATCTCTTCAAGGAGCTTGGCGACAGGGTGGAGGTGCGAGACTACTCCAAGTACAACTTTGTCACTCCGATTATCAAGCCCGACAACATGGAGCGTGAGGATGTACTGAAGCTTGTGCTGAAATCTTATGCACGCTTCTATGCACGCAAGACCTTCTTCGGCTACCCATGGATAAAAGACCCTTATGTACGCAAGTACATGCTTGGCTGTCTGAAAGCGTTCGCCCAGACAACCATTACCAAGCGCTTCTACGACATCGACCGAGTCAAAACCAAAAACCGCAAAATTGAGGTCGACCTTGGATTCGACAAATCCAGGATTCTCAGTCAGGACGAGGTAAAGAACCTCAAGGAGTTGCGCCCGGAAATGGTTGCCGACATGAGCTTTGGTCTTAAAGAGGCAGGATACCAGCGTGAGCACGACGAGCACAACTGGGACGAGTTCGACGAATCAACTATCAAGGATCGTAATTCTTCAACAGTTCGCAACTGCTGATAAAACTTGCTTGATCATAAACAGAAAGCCCTTCGGAATCGGAGGGCTTTCTGTTTTATAACTTTTTGCATTTTTACGCCTCTTTCATGAAAGCGTTGACTGAAAGTTTCCGAACATGGTCACGGATGTCAAAAGGCCATTTGGTTACTATCTCATGAAACTTTTCTGGTTTTCCGGCAAACAAAGCCCTTGCCGCCTCCTCAAATCCTGGAAGGTCACCAGCCATTGCAGACATAAACCTGTAGACACCCCCTTGTGAGGTTCGCAACTGATCCCGATCGCTGTTCATGCGCCGGGCGTCCTCAACAAGTTTACGAAGAGCGACTGATGCTCCGCCAGGTTGACTGTTAAGCCACTCCCAATGCCGTGGCAGTAACGTGACTTCCCGTGGAATAACACCCAGCTTCGGGCGTCCTGGTCCCCTTTGAACAGTGCTCTCCCTGTTGTCCAGTGCTGAGGGATTAGCCAACTTGCCCAGAACCTTTTCCATCGTTCCACGGAAATCAACTTCAATAAGCTCACTGCTTTTATCATCAAAGATCAAAACAGAGAGGGCTCCCCCTGTATCAATATTCTCTTTAACCTTTTTGATGACCTCTATCAGCTCTCCTGATGCAATACAGCGACCACCATCAAATGCTGTGCAATGTTGAATATTTTCTCTGTTCATGTTGTATGAGTTTTCGAAATGAATTATATCCGGATATAATGCCTCATAAATGTAACAGAATAGAAATGAATTACCAATATTACCCGGATAATTATAATCCGAAACTATTTCAATATCGTTCCAATACCTAGACGGTCTGCAATATTGGCTTTTGGGTCAATCACCGGCCTGATAAGAGGAGATGCGCAGGTCATCAGTGTGGTAACACCAGGCCCGTGACCGGCTTCCATGCAATCGCTGTGTACGACTATTCCGATGCTGACCGCCCCTTTACGGTAGGCTCTGCCATAACGGTTGTCGTGATCCAGCAGAGCGACAAAATCACCAAAACGGATTTTGTCGATGCCGTACTCTTTCACCGTTTCAGCATCGCTGGTCATAATATCGTAATCACCTTTTGCCACATGGGCTGAACCGATTCCTGATCCCATACAGACCGCAGGGACGACGGTTGTAACCGGCACTTCAAGCACTCCACCCTCAACTTCACGAATATTCATGACCTTGAGCAGATCTGGATCGAGATTGAACAGGGTAATATCCGGATAGTCCGTAAGCTTCAGACCCTGTCCCTTTCCCCGAATGATGATGGTATCGCTGTAGAGAAGCTTTTCCTTCACATCGCGCACAAAGTCCACTATCACATGTTCCGATCCTCCATGATGACCGAGCACACGTCCTTCGGCTCCTTTTGCTTCGCCTGTAACGACTGTGGCAATGTTGCCGGCGCAGGAGTAGATCTGCAATCCAACGTTTGGATGCTCGAAGGGCTTATTGGTATCAGCTGTGCAGCTGACTCCAGGCTCTATATGATCCCCTTGCCATCCAAAAGCCGCATCTCCAACCTGGACGTTCAGAGTAATGCCTCCTATCGAAGGAAGAAGAAAGGGGGTGCCATGATGGTCAACTTCCCAGTTTCCTCTGGTTCTCGGTTGTCCGGGCTGGCACTGAAGGAGAAACTCTACAAGATGTTGTTCGTTGGTGGTAAGCATAACTTCTTTTTAATGGTGATTGTCTAAATACATGGTCAGGCAGGCTTTGAATCAAATCCCGGGCGAATAAAGGCGCGTGCGGCAGGAAATACAACTTCAAGTGAACGGCGCAAACGGTCAAGGTGAACAAGAATAGAGAGTGTTTTATCCTCATGAGCAGGATACTCTGCATAAAGAACGCTCCAGGCAGCAAGGGAACGGTCAATGGTAATCAGTGCAACCTTGGCAGTTCCGTTGGCATCGGTTTGCTGTTCATTGTCTGCAATAGCTGAATCGTTCATACGGCCTTCGACCGCACGAACAAGTTTAGGGTAAATAAAATACTGATAATGTCTGATGACCTGGAGATGCTCATCAAGAGCAAATGGGTGATTAGTCAGCAGTGATTCATCCGCGTCCGTATATTCATCAACAGCAGCAAACCATTCGTTAACCATGCCGGAATAGACAAGTGCTGCTGTCGCACAAGGGTGTTCACGGGCATTCTGATGGAAACTCTCCTGCTGCCGGGACAATACAGTTTCCTTATCAAGATCTTCCGGATCGATCCCCTGCTGAGCAGCCATTTCCCTTATAAGGCGCATGGCCTGAACCAGAGCTTCACCCATATCCTCCCAAAACCGGGCATTCAATGCATCAAAATCCTGCAAGGCACCAGTGGTGGTGGCTTCCTCGGATTCAATCTGAAACTGAAGGCAGCACGACGTATATGCGCACCGCTCACACCATCGGTCGCAATAGTTATAGATGCCTGGAATCAAATCCGGTTTATCGCCCATTACTTACTCTCTTCGGTTCGCTTTGCCCTTCCTTGACTACCAATCGATACGACCTCTCAGCGACTTGACATCTGAGCGCTTCTCCTTTTTTTCAAGTCGTTTAACTTTTGAACTGAACGTTGGTTTTGTACTCTTTCGTTTTTTTGGACCTTCTGCCACACTGCCCAAAATCATCTGAAGCCGCTGAAGTGCATCTTCACGATTTTTCTCCCTTGAGCGAAACCGCTGTGCTTTTATGACAAGAACTCCTTCGCTTGAGAGACGCTGATCCCTCATGCTGAGCAAACGTTCCTTGACCTCTTCAGGAAGGGAGGATGCCCTGATATCGAAACGTAAATGAACCGCAGTCTCAACCTTGTTCACATTCTGACCGCCGGCACCCTGGGAACGCATGGCATGCAGCTCGATTTCGGTAACCGGAACAGATACCTTTTGCTTGATTTTATTGCTCTCAGTCATTTAGACGCCCTATGTCACGCATGCCATGATACATATCTTCAGCTCCAAGAGTGGTGAACCTTACTGTAAGGCAGCAAGGGCGGTGATAGTTTCTGGCCATGTTGTAAATCTGATGCTTTTTATTCCGACGGACTCCGCTGCGCTGCAGTTTTCCGGCTTGTCATCGATGAGTATAAATTCATGAGCCGCTATTCCTGAATCATTAAGAACATGCTGAAATGCTTCCGGAGAACTTTTCATAAACCCGTGTTCGTAAGAAAGATAGTAACGCTCCCTCTCCCTTAAAAGTGGATATTTTGTCTGGAGAAAAGCAAAATGCAGAGGATCTGTATCGCTGATTATCCAGAGCCTGTGCTCCCTGCTGAGAATCTCCACACCCTCTTCTGCCCCATCCATCGGAGAGAAGACATCCTGCCAGCGCTCCCTTATTTCACCATGGCTCATATTTCCTGTCAGAGAATCACGCGAAATCATGCAGAGATAGTCAAGAGGAGCAATGATACCTTGCTCATACTTCGTTTTCAGCTCTCCTTCACAATATTTCCTGTACACTGCCTGCAGGTCGGACGAGCTCTCAGCAAGAACTCCCCTGCAGAATCTTAAAAAATCTACAGATACAATCACATTTCCGATATCAAGTAAAATAATGCTCATACTGCCTCTTCTCTAGGTTCTTATGCCGGATTTTAACACCCTAAATTCTTTTAAATTACAGAAACACAAAGGGCGCATGGATATGCGCCCTTTGTGTTTCTGCCATAGTTGAAACTGTTCGGCTTCTCCTGAAAAAGCCTTGTGCGGTTAATCATAACAACCACATTTAAAAAACGATAGCGCTGATAACTAATCCGCAGACAAAGCAGTTCGGACAAAACGGCGTGAGAACCGTTCTATGGTTCGAAATTAATTTAGAGAGGAGTTACGTCTTCAGCCTGAAGGCCTTTTGCTCCCTGGGTCACTTCCATCAATACTTTCTGGCCTTCGACAAGTGTTTTGCGACCAGTACCGTTAATGGCACTATGATGCACAAAAACATCTTTTCCGCCTTTCTGCTCGATGAAGCCGTAACCTTTTTCTTCGTTGAACCATTTAACAGTTCCTTCAACCTGAGTACCCATATCTACCTCTTTTTATTTTTGCCATTTAAATTTGGCGTTACAATGAACGAACCCCGACATGAGGCGCTCAAAAACGAATTTATTTTTCGTAAAATGAATTTACTCACTTTAAGCTAATTCAAAAAGGAAGTTGGGCAGTTTACGCTACTTTTTTATTTTTGACAAAAAAAAGCAGTGGGCCCTTTTTCAGAGCTCCTGGGTGGCGCAAACCTGATGAAATCCTCCTACACTAGCTTATTGCCCAGAGCTTAATCTTGCGATCATCGCTTCCGCTGGCAATGATTTTCCCGTCAGGTGAGATATCAACTGATTGCACTTCAAGCACATGACCACGATAAGAGTGCAGCTGTTTACCACTCTGGACATCCCAAAGTCTTACTGATTCATCGTTGGCAGCACTTGCAATCTTTGTGCCATCCGGGCTGAAACAAACACTGCGTACTGCATCTTCATGACCTTCAAACACTGTTATAATTTCGCCGCTTTCGGCATTGAGAATCTTTACCTTCGCATCCCGTCCGCAGAAAGCTATAAGCTTGTCATCAGGACTATAGGCTAATGCATGTGAAAGCCTGTCATTTGTACTGAAGTTCGCAATATTTTTACCACTCTCTACATCCCAGATCTTAATGACAGGCTCTTCTCCGCAGCTAGCAATTCTCTTGCCATCGTGACTGTATGCCAGACACTCGATGTATGATTTGTGACCGAGAAGCCGGGAGAGCTCACGGCCGGTTTCGACATCCCAGAGCCTGATTGTCGTATCTCGTGAACAGCTCGCGACAGTTTTACTGTCCGGACTGAAAGCCACCATACGCACTGCAGTATCGTGACCTTTGCAGACATGCAGGCACTCTCCGGTCGACGCGTCCCAGATTCTAACGGTGCTGTCGGTACTGCCGCTTGCAAGCCGCTTCCCGTCGCGACTGAAATCAATACACTCAACCCATGTTTCGTGTCCTTTCATGGTAAGCAGAGGTTTGCCGGACTCCACATCCCATAGCATAACCTGTTCATCAAAACTGCCACTGACAAGTTTTTTTCCATCGGTGCTGAATTTTACTCCCAGTACCCTGTCAAGATGGCCTTCCATCGTTTTTATCAGGTTAACATCCTCAATAACTTTGGGAAGCGTCAATTCCACTTCCTTTTTCCCGAATATTTTCGATAAGAAACCCATAACAATAGTCTCGTTTGAATTGATACCCTTTTACCCGATACAGTTCGCCCTGGTTGATGGCGCTGATTTTAATCGTGCAATTTAAAAAAAATTATCACCTCTATCAGGAAAAATTGTAATGTCGCCCTTTCCAGAGAGTGCCTCTGCCGAATTTGATCTTTAAAAAAGAGTTGAGGGCTATGCCAATGAGCAATATCTGGGAAAAAACATGAAGAGAGGCAAGAGAAAGTGACTGGCGAAAGAGCTTTGCAATAATGAGACGGCAGATAAATGCTATGATAATCTGAGCAAGAGGCAGCCAGAACAATAAAACGCCAGATTCCCCAACCAGCAGTGAGCGGAACAGAAACAGATAGGGCAGAACATAGAGGGCGGCAATCATACCTGCAAGCATGAGCAGCCCCGGCGTACTGTATCCTATCGCAGGGAAAAGGTTTTTTGAAAACCCTTCCCAGATCTCCTTGAAATTACGATACATCCTGCACGTAACCACATCAGAACCGTTAAAAGCCACGACACTGCCTCCGGCTTTTTTAACGGCTCTGCAGAGCCAGACATCTTCAACAATGGCATCTCTGACAGCAGCATGGCCATCAATGCGTTCATACATCTCGCGGCGAAAACAAATAAACTGACCGTTGGCAAAACTGAACGCAGGTCTCGGGCTTGTACGGACAAAGCGAAGAGGAAGATAACACATGAGAATAACATGGATCAGCGGCACCAGCAGTTTTTCCCAGAACGATCCGAGCTCCTGATACGGCATAAGGGAAAGCATATCTGCCCGGGCACCCTGTATGGCTCCAACAGAGCGACGCAGGGCATCAGGCTCATGCATGGTGTCTGCATCAGTAAACAGCAGCAGTTCCCCCTTTGCCTGCCGACTGAGCTGAAAACAGGCCCAGGCCTTGCCATGCCATCCAGCAGGAAGCGGTTCACCAGGCAAAACATGCAGGCGATCCCCCGACTCCTTCCGCAGACGATCCAATAGCTCCGGGGTAGCATCGGTTGAGCCGTCATCAAGCACAAGAATCTCAAATGACCCATAGTCCTGACGCAAAAGAGAGGATACGCAGCGTTCGATGTTCAGCGCTTCATTACGGGCAGGTACCATAACCGAAACCAAAGGCCCTGTATAAGGCGGATTCTCCGGCATACAGGGAAAGTCAATCAGGTTTCTCAGCAAAAGCCCTAAAAAAAACAACAGAGAACACAGAACAGCTATCTGATAGAAAAAAAGCATAGGCGCGATAAAAAAGGCCACCCTTTCGGGCAGCCTGCAAGTTCATGAGTAAAACGGTAAAACCCTGTTCAGTCGATCAGTTTATTGATATCATACTCAAAGATTCCCTCAGCTCCGGCTCTCTTAAGTTCCGGAATAAGATGACGAACTATTTTTTCTTTAACGATAACCTCAAGTGCCACCCACCCTTCTTCAGTCAGATGCGATATTGTCGGCTGACGCAAGGCCGGAATAATTGCAATAACCTTGTCCAGCGAAGATTTCGGGGCATTCATTTTCAGTCCGACCTTTCCCTGGGCATTAATAGCGCCTTGAAGCAGCATTGCCATATTTTCTATCTTCTCGCGCTTCCATGGATCATTCCATGATTTTTTATTGGCTATCAATTTTGTGTTCGACTCGAGTATGGTATCAACAATTCTCAGTTTGTTAGCCCTGAGCGAAGAACCTGTTTCTGTCACTTCGACAATGGCATCGGCCAAATCAGGAGGTTTGACTTCAGTGGCTCCCCAGCTGAACTCGACCAAAGCATTGACCCCGTTTTTTGCAAGATATTTCTTGGTAATATTGACTACTTCAGTAGCAATATGCTTGCCTTCAAGGTCTTTTACCGACTGAACAGATGAGCTTTCAGGAACGCAAAGCACCCAGCGAACAGGTCTCATGGAGGCTTTTGAATAGACCAGATCAGCAACCTCAACTACATCTGCATCAGTTTCGATGATCCAGTCTTTACCGGTCAACCCGACATCAAAAGCTCCAAGTTCAACATAGTGAGCCATTTCCTGAGCCCTGATAAGTATGGCTTCCAACTCATCATCATCTATTGAGGGAAAATAGGATCGGCTCTGAACAGAAAAATGAAATCCTGCATGTGCAAAGAGATCTATTGTGGAATCCTGCAGACTTCCTTTCGGCAAACCAAGTTTCAGAACCTTGTTTGAATTACTCATAGCAACAGCTGTCTATAAATTAACGTTATAACTCTTTGAGTTGAAAAACACCATTTTTAAAAACTCCGTAAGGCAGATTACCTTCAATCCACGATCCAAGATTGACATACCTGCAGGGAGGAACAGAAAGCTCCGTTATCCCCTGAACATGATTATGACCGCAAACAAAATAATCAAACTTCTTTTCTGCCGCCAAAGATTCTGCAAAGTTTAACAAACGATCTGTTTCAAACACACGGTCAACTTTTTTATGCGTGCGACTTAAGCGGGATAAAGCTTTCATTAAACCGATAGCAAGATCGGGATGAAACTCCAGAAGAGAGAGATTGAAACGGTTCCTTACAACCCGGGCAAAAAGCTTGTAACCAATATCCCCTTTCCCAAGACCATCTCCATGAGCAAGCAGAAATTTACGGCCATCAATCAGCCGTTCCTGCATCCCATACACTGTTTTTACCCCAAGCTCTTCATCAAAATATCGTCCAAGATAAAAATCATGGTTCCCCGCGACATAAACCACCTCGATATTATGTCGAACAAGATCGGACAATAAACAGATAAACCGGGAAAACCCCTTTGGAATGAGATGACGGAACTCCATCCAGTAGTCAAGAATATCGCCAAGCATATAAAGCGAACGGCCTTCTGCCTTGATAATGGCAAAAAGCCGTTCGAGGTTGTCAAGCTTGAGCTGCTCGCTTTTGTTGTCCTGCAGTCCTATATGAATGTCACTGATAAAATAAATTGCCGGCATATCCCCCCGTTTTCATGTGTTCATTTCATAAAAACCGGGCCGCAGCAATAACGGCAAGAGGAATGGTAATGTTATCAACCTCTTTAGGGCTGATACCTTCAACAATCGTGGCAATCACCGCAATAGTGACAATCTTTGTGGCATCAAACGATTCAGGCACAATAAGCCGGACAAAAAACAAACCGGCAAAAATACTGCCCACAAGAAAGGCAAGACTGCCTTCGACGCTTTTATCACTGAGCACACGATATTTCAATTTGCCGTAACGGGTGCCGATAATAGGAGCCAGACCATCTCCCCAACCGAGCATCGCCATTGCCAGTACTCCTGCGAACTGTTTGTAATAGAGAGTGCCGCATATCATGGCAACAATAACAAAATAGAGTGTCCCTTTGAGCAGTTCACGCCTGTCTCCGGTACGGGTCATGGTTTTAACCGCCTGATCGTCTTCGGCGGCAAACAATCCCTTCTGGATCAGCAGCACCGTCCAGACAGCAAACACAGTGATATTAAGAAAGTGAGAGCGACCAAGGTCAATAAAAAGCGGAAGAAAAATAATTGCTGAACCGGCACAGATGTGGGTAATCTTGCGGCTGATATCCCTTGGAAGCGAATGATTGGTTACAAGGTAATCCATAAGCGGAGGAACGCTGAAGACATAGACAAATGTCAGCAAGGTAACCAGTGCATTATGCCATACAACTGGAAGCGAAAAAAAGGTTGCAGTATTCATAGCATCATAATGGTTTAAGATTACTCTATTTCCCGGACAATAAAATTAGTGAAAATAGACTGGTTCAGCGACCCTGAAAAAAATCCTGCCACTGAAACCCTCCTGATGCCGGAGAGAGCCTTTACTCTGCCTCTACTTCATATACCTTTAATGTATTTCAATCCAACCATTCCCGCAACAATCAGATTGGTGAGTAAAAACAGGATATTATTTATCACCTGAAAGCGGAGAAATGTGTTGTGTTCCTGAACATCACTCTTGCCGATTGCATTGCCGAATCCATCTTCTACAGCTCCCTTCAGAAATGACAAGCCGCCTTTTGGATCTCGTAAAAGCTGTACCTGAATGGAGAGATTGAGGACAAGACCGATTAAAACAAAAACCATGGGTAACATAAAACCCCATGTAAACGAAAGGTAGGCCATCACTCCAAAAACAAGGTCTATAATCAAAAATGAGACAAGAAATGTATTTCTGGCACCGATCATTACCGTCAGGGACTTGAGCCCGCCTTCCTTATCGCCTTCCGCAGACTTGAAATCGTTAAGAATGATCAAGGCGACCGCCATAAAAAAGTTCAAGCTTGCAAGCCACAGAGCTTCCGGACGAATATCCCCGAACAGGGCATTGGCCGACAAAAAAGAAACAAACCCATAGGAAAAGCCAACAGCAGGAGCTGAGGTGAGAATATTTTTTTTCAGTTTGAGAGGAGGAGCGGAGTAAATATAGGCAACAAAAAGAGCTGCCATAATTGACAATACAATAACCAGACCTCGAACTCCACCGATATGCACTCCGATAAACACTCCGATCCCCATAGCAAGCAGAAGTGCAACAATACTGTTGCCTAAAGCTTCCATTTCCGTCAAACGGCCTGAAGGAATAGGACGGGAAGGTTCATTGACCCTGTCAAGTTCAAGATCAAAATAGTCATTGACTGACTGGCTGAAACCGGTACCAAGAGGGCCGAACATCAGAAAAATGGCAAGCAGCAGAAGATAGTCGTGAACGGTTGGCTGCATAGCACCCGAAGCCATAACTCCTCCGGCGAGGCAGGGAAAAACGCTTATCCAGGTAACAGGATCAAGCAGTTCAAGATGTGCTCTTACTTTATCGACCAACCCAAGTTTTACGGGAACTGACATGCTTTTACTAATCTCCGAAGCCCGGTAAAGAGCTTGTTATATAATGGTTTCAAAACGACAATTTACAAATCCAGCTCCAGATAAAAAACTCTTAATAGTGAGGGCATTTATCTTTACAGGTTCAAGCGAAGTGAGCACCGGAATGCTGTGGCTTTCCGATCAATGTTGCTGACGTAGCCGAGGTAATGAGCACAGGCAGCCGGTCACCTGTCTGAAAGTGTTCACGGTCAAAAACAACAACCCGATTGGTGTCAGTACGTCCCATCAGCTGCAAAGAAGATCGCTTGCTTTCTGATTCAGCAAGAACCTCAACAACTGTCCCGATTGTCCCTTGATACAACTCTTCCGAGATAGTGTTCTGCAAATCAATAATCTCCTGCAACCTTCTCTTTTTAACCGCTTCAGGAACATCATCCTTAAGCGTTCGCGCTGCAAGGGTTCCAGGCCTTTCAGAGTAAAAAAACATGTAGGCTAAATCAAACCGGAGATCTGAGAGCAGTTTCAGCGTTGCCTGATGATCCTCCTCCTCTTCACCGCAAAATCCAGCGATAATATCGGTTGTGAGTACAACTCCCGGAATAACCGCTTGAATCAACGCTATTTTCTCCCTGTACTCCTCAATTGAGTGCCCCCGGTTCATAAGAGCAAGCATTCTTGAAGAACCGGACTGTACCGGCAGATGTATGTGATTGCAGATGTTCTGTCGATCGGCAATTGTACGCACAAGCTCCCCGGAGATATCTTTCGGATGTGACGTTGAAAACCGGATCCTCTGCCTGGGCGCCTCACAACTGACTGCATCGAGGAGAGCGGCAAAGTTACGACCCTCTTCGGGATCGCAGTATGAATTGACATTTTGTCCCAGCAGGGTAATCTCGCGATACCCGGAAGCAACAAGCTGACGAACTTCGCCGATGACTGAACTGAATGGATGGCTGCGCTCCCGACCGCGGGTAAACGGCACAACGCAAAACGCACACATGTTGTTACACCCCCGCATCACAGGAACAAACGCACTGATCAGACCCTGTCTGACAGTATCTATACCTTCATAGGTTTCAGCTGCATCGAACTCTAATGCTGCAGGCTTCAAGCCGGTTCGAACCTGCTCAATAAGGAGTGGAAGGGATCGGTAGGTATCAGGGCCGGCAAGAAAATCAATTGCCGGAGAGATTGAAAACATATCCTGCCTCTGGTGCTGCGGCACACACCCGACTACACCGACAATCAGACCCTTGTGTCTTTTTTTCAACCCCTGAAGACGCTGCAGATAATTTTCAATACGATCGACAGCATGCTCCCTGACAGCACAGGTATTAAGCAGAATAATCCCGGCGTCATCCTCACTTTCTGCGGAAGGATAGCCTTCCTGCTGCAGCAATGCTGTTATAATTCCGGAGTCCGCATGGTTCATCGCACAACCGAACGTGTGAATATAAAAATTGTTATTTACGCCTGTTCTCATCATGAATGTTGTTTCTTCCCGTAACGAATTATTCCAAAATAGTAACCATTTGTAATCATCACCCTTCTCCGGCAACTTTTCGGGCAACAAAAACGGACAAAAGACCGGTAAGCGAGAGCTGAAAAAGAGGGAAAAGCCCTATACCAAACAAGACCGGCATCGAAGGGCCATATTGCCACAGATGCAACACAAATATACTGACGTACTCAACAGCATAGGCAGAAACAATGCCGGAGAGAAAAAAACACAAACTACTTCAATAAACCAAGCTCCCAAAACCATCGGTGAGCAAAGAAAGCGGTAAAGCAGTAGAGCACAGTTATGCCAAGAGAGTCCATAACTGCCATTGAGAGTATCATCGGCACGTAGACCGATGCCGGCATTCCCGGGTGTGCCTTATAGAGCAGGCCGTGCAGAGATTCCCAGCAGAAATTGGTAAAAAAGGCTGTTACCGCAAGGGTTACAAAAAAAATAACCGTTTTATGCCTGGTTGTCTCCATAGTACCTTGATTCAGAGGTATCCACCGCTGCCGGAATTTTTGACGCTAATGAAAAAAAACGATGGGGGACATAATTGTCCCCCATCGTTTATATCGGCCGCTTTCAGAAAGGACCAAAAACGCACTCTCCAAGCATACATTTTAACATCTACCGCTCAGACTCCGAAATGAATGTGCTTGAATTTTTCAAGCAGGACTTCAGCTTCGTCCTTGCACTGACCACATACTGTGCCAAGCTTGGTTCGCTCCTGCAGTTCAAAATAAGTACGGGCCCCTTCAAGAACTGCATCTTCAATATCATGATCGGTAATGCTCATGCACTGGCAGATCACCTTGGCCTGCTCCTGCTTGACCTTGTCCTCCTGACCGTTGCGGGTATAGTAGTTATTTATGGCCGCACGCAAAGCCTTGTCACCAAGCACTGAACAGTGAATTTTGTGATCCGGGAGTCCTCCGAGTGCAACAGCTACCTCTTTGGGTGAAATATGAAATGCCTGATCGAGTGTCCTGCCCTTTACCATCTCAGAAAGAATGGAGGTACTGGCAATAGCGCTTGCGCAACCATAGGTTTTCCACTGACAGTCAGTGATCACCTCTTTCTCCTTGTCCACCTTTATCACCACCATCATCTGATCCCCGCACTGCAGGTTCCCTTCCATACCAACGCCATCAAATTCATCAGTATTCTCACCCTGAAGAATATTCTTCGGGTTCATGAAATGTTCCTTCAATGTTTCACTATATGCCCAATCACCTGCTTGCAGCATGCAATCCTCCTTTTATATAAGCCGTTGACATGTTTCTGATTCTTTCAATTATTTTTGGTAACACATTGAGGATGTAATCCACCTCCTGCCTTGTACTTTGGCGACCCATACTGAACCGGATCGAGCCGTGAGCAAGTTCGGCATCCACCCCGGTGGCAAGAAGCACATGTGACGGGTCAAGAGATCCGGATGCACATGCAGATCCAGTTGAGACGGCAATACCTTCAAGATCGAGATAGAGAAGAATAGCTTCTCCTTCAACTCCTGTAAATGAGACGTTAAGCGTACTGGCAAGTGAATCTGTGGGATGACCGTTGAAATGAATATCATCAATGCTGTTCTCAATCCCGTTTCTGAGTACGTTCTTCAGCTCAAGCAACCGCTCATGCTCACCCGGCATTTCGAGTGCTCTCATTTCAACTGCTTTTCCTAGACCTAGAATACCGAGAGTGTTTTCTGTACCTGCACGCCGGCCAAGCTCCTGATGGCCTCCCCGTATCAAAGGACAGTAAGGCACGCCTTTCTTTACAAACAACGCACCGATGCCTTTCGGTCCATATATCTTGTGAGCTGATATGGTAAGAAAATCAACCCCGAGCGATCTGACATCAACAGGTACCTTGCCAACAGCCTGGACGGCATCAGTATGCATCAATGCTCCACTTGCATGGACCATTTTCGCTATTGTTTCAATATCCTGCAGGGTACCGATCTCATTGTTTGCCATCATGATTGAGACCAGACCGACATCATCTCCCAGCATACCGGCCAATTGATCGAGATCGACTTTCCCGTACTGGTCAACATCAAGATACTTTACCCGTACACCACGGTGACCAAGGCATTCAGACGTCTCCAGAACACAGGGATGTTCAATTTTTGTGGTAATGATTGAACTGCGCATTTTCGAACCGGGAATACACTGGCTCGATCCACACACAAAGAGAGAGAGTACTGTATTGTTGGCTTCAGATCCACTGCCGACAAAAATAATTTCTCTTTCGGTGGCCCCGATAAAATCAGCGACCTGGCGACGGGCATTTTCAACGTTTGCCCTTGCTTCACGTCCATACGAATGCATACTGGAAGGATTGCCGAACATCTCCATGGCCGCAATCATCTCCTTTTTCACTTCCGGATGCAGAGGCGTCGTGGCATTGTTATCAAAATAAACCTTCATGTCTGCCATAATACGTTCAATATTCGTGGTTTAAGCTTTTGTGACTACTAAGGTAAACTTTATTTATTGCGCTGACCGCTTTTCTCAAATCAAAATATTTCAAACATCTCCATCGAATTATAAGCATACCAATGAACTATGCATTACGAAATGTAGAAACAGCTCTATTAATTCCTAACAAGACTTAATTTATCCTGTTTTTACCAATAAAGCTAATCTCTCCTTAAAAAAAGAGGTTTTCCACACAAAAAAGCTCAGTTAATAATAAGAATACGCTCCGTTGTCGGAGGAAGTTTTTTTCCGTTCAGGTACAACTCGACAAATTTCGGGCGTCCCAGGTTAACCCAGAACTTATTTCGAGCTTCGTATCGAAGCACCTGACCACTGCTGAACTTTCCGCCAGGATAGACCCTTGAGCTGTCATCGGCGATAACCTTGACCCATGAATATTCGTCAACCAGGCGGATAACAAGCACCTTCCGGTATGGAGATGTAGAAGAGGATGGCAGAAAAGAAACATTTTTTGCCCACTCACCGGAATTGGAAGCAGTAGCTGATAGCGCTGACGCAGATGAAACCGGTGCTGGCGTTGCCGGAGTAACAGGAGGAGAGGCCGCTGCAGAATCAGGAGATGACGATGCGGCATTGAGAGCCGGTTTATTCGAAGCGGAAATCTGAAGAGAATCGACAATCTGTTCGGCAACAGCGACCGTATCTTCCTGACTTGCAGAAGGGAGGGGAACAACACCGGGAGAACGAGTATCTGAAAAGTTAAGCTGACCGTTAAAATAAAAAAACGCAAGTCCGGCAGCAGCAACGAGTACAATGCCGGCAATCAGCAAGACTAAAGATCTTGGAAACCGGACATCCCGAAAGTTTGTATCCCGGCCCGGGCGTTTTTCCTTCTTTCTGGAAGTTTTATCAATTGCAACCTCACGCTTGAGGGCTGTGGTCAGCTGCAGCTCCTTTTTGCATTGTTCAAAAGTGTCATCGTTGCCTGCTCCCATCATTAGAGCATAGGCCTTGATATAGGTAAAAACATAGGCCTTGGGGAGAAAGCTGAAATCGCCTTCCTCGATTTTTTCAAGATGATTCTTTTGAACCGAGGTCAAGCGGCTGACATCTTCCAGAGAAAGGTTTTTTTCGATTCTTGCATTTTTCAGCTCCCTTGAAAGAAGCTCCAATGCTGTGCTGCTTGATACCTGCTCAGTCATAGAAAACAACCCCAATTACGATAAGCCAAGGAAATACAAAAACTTTCAGTCTAGTAAATTTACAAAAAAGATAGAAAGCATATCAAGGAAAAGGATGATTTTATTCTCAGAGAATCAGCCGTTATTCATAAAAAAACAAGATCACCAGCTCCTGATAAACCTCATTTATACATTCTTAATCAATTCCGTATGAGGAAATATTCATCAGGATTTCACGAGCGACATCAGAGTTTACACCAAGAGAAAACAATGCACCTGATCCGGAAACCGTCCCCTGCATCTCTTGACTGATCTGTTGACGAATTGCTCCAATCTCAACCCCGTTAAGGTTTTTCCAGAGAATAAAAACTCTGTCATGCGGGAAAAACAGTTTTTGGAGCCTTGCTCCTGTAACCTTATCGGGACTAAAGAATAAAATTCCTGAAAGAGTCTTTGCCGATTCCTGGTGCTCAGATAACAGAGAAAACTCTTTAAGCGAATGGAGGTATGAATATCTTTTTTCAGGAACAGAAGTGCTGTTTCCACTCAAAATATGGAAGGGAAAAAGATTGTCACTGATAAAAATAAGATGCTTGTAGCTTGCGAGTGAAGGGGCAAAAGGTTCATAAAACGCTTTACTGAACCATTCACGCTCTTTAGTACTCTGTTGAGGGCTGGCAAGTTCACGTCTGAATGCCTCTATTTTTGAAGCCGGGGTATTAAGGGAGTCGAAGCAGACACCACTTCGAGCTATCTGCAACTGCTTTCTTCCTATGAGCATGGAGCCGCAAAGACTGTCGGACATAAGCGGCTTTATTATCGCCTGATCATCCTTCAGAGCAGCCTGGACTGTACGGAGTGTTACCGGAATAAGTTGGATGGCTTCAGCTGCAACTGGATTTATGGCCCTGACCTGTGGAAGCAGTTCAATTAATCGGCCTCTTTTGATGTTGAGAGCCCGATCGGCACTCCTGTTTTTTTCATATCCTTCTGCGCGGAGGAAAATATCGGCTTTCCGCTGAAGCAGTGCTGAAATCTCGTGCTGCAATTGAGAAATTTTTGTTTCGAGAGCTTCATGACCCTTGCCAAGGCTGAAGCTTTTTCTGTAAATCTGCAATAAACGCTGCAGGTCGATATTGCCGGCTTGTTCACCGGCATCAAACAGTTCAAAAATTCTCGACTTTTCAAGCAGCAAACCTGTAAGACGATGTGCTGATTTTTTTTCAAGCTCAAGCAGCTCATTTGTCGGATAAGGCGGTGCGTAAGAGGTATTGATTGAAACCCCCTGCTGCAAAGCACTGATCAGCTCCTCATCTTTAAGTTTAAGAGATTTGCTTCCACCAAGCATCAAAAGGGAACAGCCCTGGGCATACTGCATATTTTTCATGCGAAAATATTCAGCTGCCTCGCGGAAAGGATCGGGTTTACGAACTATGACCGCATTGGATTCCAGCCGAAGTATCTGTACAAGCAAAGGATTTTGCGACTTTTCAGCAAGCGCAAGTGCCTTGAACAAAAAAAAGCTGGCATTTCTGCGATGCTTATCAAGAGACTGAACACTTTTTGATGCCGTCCTGAGCGCCTGAATCCTGCGCTCGAATTCGCCCTCCATAGCTAAAACCCTGCCAGACTCGGCAGCAATTTTCACGGCAATGGCATCTTCAGTTTCCACAGCAAGCTGCGGCATAGCCTTCTTACATTGCAGAAGCCCTGCCAAGGCTGTCATTCTGGTAACGGGATCACGCTCCCAACCCGATAGATGTCGATATATTTCTGCAGACTTCTGGAATTCGCCACTCTTTAGATAGAGAGAAGCCAGTTCAAATTGTACTGCTGGAGTTGGAGCAACAACGTGCTCAAGAGCAAGCGCAGCATCCCCGAAACTTCCCAATTCACGAAGCCATATTGCCTTATCGGTAAAGAGTGCATTGCGAAGTGAATCCGGCACTGTCTTTGGCGGTAGTTTTTCCAGAAGTGCCGTCGTTTTGAGCGCATCATAATATTCACCTGTCAAGCCTTCAATTACACGCTTCTCATGCAATGCCCTGACCACCCTGGGTAACGCAACGTTAAGAGTGTCCAGAGAGAGAGCCTTGTTATACAAATCAAGGGCTTTCTGATACTCCCCGCGATTTCTGCAGGAAAATGCCTGCTTGTATAGAGGCTCGGGAGATTCACTGATATTGTTATCGGTAGTGCAGCCTGCAAAAAGAAAGTAAAGGCCAAGAAGCACCATTCCTGACGGAAACCGCCGGAAATGAATTTTCATAGAAGGAGCCTCCAGCTCCAGAATAAGCGTTGGGGTTATAGTTTATTTTACCAATAAATCAGCCGCAAATCAACTGTTATTTTACTGGTCAGTCCCCTCCTTATCACCTTACGGATAAAGGAAATATCGAGTTGAACGAAAGTGGATTGAATGGATTTTAAGCCAATTTTAGGGTTAATTTTTCAATCCTTTAAGAATCATCCTGTTACATTTACAACCATTGAAATGAAAGATATTCAAGTCCAAAAATATTAAGGTATTTCAACCCGGAAGCCTGATGCCGCGTCATAAACATAGAAAAAACAAATCCATCCTGAACAACAACGCTCCATTGAAAAGACTGCTCGTAATGAGTCTGCGCAACCGGATTGCCTTTTACTACACTGTTGCGACAGCATTTTTAGTCGCCATGGTTTTTACTATCACCTACCTGATTGTTGAGAGCGTTGTCTACAAGCAGTTTGATGAGAAAATCAAGACCGAGATTTCGGAAATCCTTTCAAAAGCACATATCACAACGAAAAATTTTACAGGCTTTGCCAGCTTTCAGGAACTAGATAACAATGACAGTATCGATACTGAATTTGTTCAGGTGGTAAACACGACCGGAGAGGTGGTAAAAAAATCATCAACTCTTTCCTGGTGCGCACTGGCTTTTAACCCCAATCAGTCGGGCTCAACTTACTTCAATAACAGTTTTTCAAACTCAGTTGTCCGGCAGGCACAGATACCTCTAGTCAACCGCAACGGGGTTACTGAAGGCTATCTTATTGTGGCTGTTCCCCTCAAAAACGCAATAATTGTTCTAAACGATCTGCGAAATGTTTTTCTTTATTCATTCCCTGCTATTCTTTTTACGCTTTTTGTCTGTACGCGTATGATCGCTGGAAAAAGTATACGCCCCATTGAAAGAGTGATCGCCACGGCTGAAAGAATGACTCAGGCAAACCTCCATCAACGCATAGCCCTGCCCTTTCACCATGATGAATTATATCGGTTATCTTCGACCATCAATGACCTTCTGGACAGGCTGCAGGAAGCATTTCAGCGTGAGAAGCAGTTTACTGCCGATGCTTCCCACGAACTGAAGACACCGCTTTCAACAGTTAAAGGAACGCTTGAGGTACTGATACGCAAACCAAGAGAGAGAGAGCACTACGAAACCCGGATTCAGTTCTGCCTTGTGGAATTAAACCGCATGGCCAAACTGATCGATCAGCTTCTGATGCTTGCACGATATGAAAGCAGTTCAATGAGGCCGAATATAGAAACGGTATCCCTGTTGCCTCATATTGAAGAGGTTATCGACAGGATGAACGGATATGCGATGGAAAAGAATATTTCGATCAGGATGGATCAAAAAGATTCTGTAAGTGTAGCTGCAGATCCTGCAATCCTTGAAATGATTTTTGTGAATGTTCTCTCGAATGCAATCAAGTATTCCCCGAGCGGTTCTTTTATTACTATAGCTGTAGAGCGAAAAGCCAATATGATTGTCTGCAGTATTGCCGATCAGGGAATCGGCATTCCAGAAGAAAAAATAAATGCAGTTTTTGAAAGATTTTACCGGGTCGATACATCAAGAAATTCCGGTACAGGAGGGAGCGGACTGGGATTATCGATTGTAAAAAAACTTGCAGATCTTCAAAAAATCAAGGTCTCCCTGAAAAGCGAAAAAAACATCGGGACAACCTTTGTGCTGACCATTCCGGCTGCAGAACCATTGATCATCCCGACCTGAATATCGCTTCAGTCCCTATCCGCGAATTGATATGATGAAAAAGAGTGTTGATTAAAACGAGCGAATAGGCCTTACACGACCGGTGTTTGTTTTATTACCGTCAATCCGCTGGCCATTGCTGAAATCCTGAGCCCATGCTTTACCGGCTTCGCTATCCGAAGAACTCCAGTAATAGGTTTCAAGGATACCACCAAGGCTGCTGCGATGAATATAGATCAGATTCAACTGATCCAGGTTCGGTAAAACCCAGTCGCAATACCCATCCACAAACCTGTTGGCCGCAATCTTCGCACCATACCAGTTAAAGAACCCCTCCGCCTTGCCGGAAGAACCCGTCATATCAGCTTTGGCTGCAACAAGCCCATGCTGCCCGGTACCATCAATATAAATGACAACACCACCATTATAGCTGTCACCAATCTTCAGCCCTGCCGCAGAGGAAAGTGAAGAAACACCCACCATACTCAAACCGGCAATCAGAAAAATTGCCCAGAGCCGGGTAACATATTTTTTTGCAGAAAGTTTCATGAGTCGGTCAGTTTACAATTAACAGGTTAAATATCACAGTTAGGCTCTATGCCATCAATATAAACAGCCAAGGCAGTTCTTTCTTTTCCTCCGCCAACTGCAAATAATCTTCACATTCTTCCCTCTCAGCACTACCCATCCTATGAGTCCCCATAATGACCAAGCAAGGAAAGAACCGATACCGTCACTATGGAGGCATCAATTTTATAGATTATTCGGTCCTTCTTATTCAATCTTCTTGACCAATACCCCGAAAAATCACCTTTCAATCGTTCAGGTTTTCCTGTTCCAGTGGTTGGGTGATCTGAAAGTTCATCAAAAATTTTTTCAATCTTTCTGATGGTGGCTTCAATTCCAATTTTATGCAAAACCCTCAACTCATCCTTTGCTTCTGGTGTCAGTATTACAGTATACTTGCCCATATATTTTTGGGGTCTTTAATCTCAGTATACCTTCCGGCTGCAATATCCTCCTCACCTTTCTTCAATACCTCCAACAACTTTACATTGTCGGAGTATTCATCCTTGACAGTGATTTTTTCCCCAGGCACAATCTCAACAGTCTCAGTCTTGCTAAACCGAACAACAACTTTCTCCTTGGTTGCCAAGTTCAAGTATTTTCTGAGGTTTTTGCGTAACTCAGTAGTGCTAATTGCTATCATAACTTTCTCTCCTGCGTTGTGTTACCGTATATCGTACAACATATACGCATTTTGCAGCTAATACAATCCATCATATAGATACGAAAAGCGGTTATCAATTTTCTCAATAAATATACACCACCCATACACGATTACAAAACACCACAACCTAAGGCAACTCCCCTTGTGGAAACCCTTAGGTACCCTCAGTAATGCAAACTGTCTTTACTATTCTTCCCTTCTCAGAACTAAGTACTATCTTTCTCAGCAAAGGAACCCCGTTTAGCAAATAACTGAATGGGTTCGTTTTGTAAATTATATTAAACCGCCTCAGATCGTCAAGCCCCTGCACTGCCTGGTTAACTGATTGACTGCTCGCCTGAGGTGCCTGATGGCATGATGGAGCTTGCGATGGAACTGGACGTTGCGCTCGTAGTTAAGGATGCATAGTGCAGGTGGATTCAGGCCGTCGGACTCGAGAAGTGCCTGGAGCGGCGGGAGGTGAGAGGCACAGAGGGATGTTTTGATCGATGTTGTGAGGCCGTGAGGTTTTCAATATATACAGCCAAGGCGGTTCTTTCTTCTCCTCCGCCAACTGCAAACTGCCGACTCTCGTAACTTTCTTTCTGAGTACTAAGAACTCCTCCTGCTCACTTCTGCAAGTTCGACAAGTGAAAAGATATTCCCCATCCATTACCACCCTCAGGAAATATGCCGAAGCTGTTGGCTTAAAACACCGTTAGAGCTATACCAGAATTTGCAAACCTCAGCACGTAACTGAACGTTAAGAATTCCGTCCCCAAGTTCTTGCGCTGTCAAGCGCATTGAAGGGTTATACATTAACATACTATAACTCTCCAGCCAAAACTAGAATCCGATGCTTTACCTCATTTGAAACCCACATTCCGGCATCACTTAACTGGTTAACAAAAGGTTCAATGCTTTTGATGAATCCTTGATGCTTGAGTTCCAATAAAACCTTAAGGGTCCCCCAAACATTTAACCCAGCTGCACGAGCTGTACGACGAGCAAGCATATCATCAAGCAAAACAATACTATCTGGATTTTCGATTGCCAGCGACATAGCCGCCAATTCTCCCGGACCCAAATCCAAGGAAAGCCACTCGGAAGGAAGTGATTGAGGATTAACAATTTGAAGCCATGAGTAATCAGAAAGTTTTGGAACGACATAACCCTTATGTCCTCCAACCAATAACTCACTTTTTACAGCTTCAGGTGTCCATATTTCGCCGAAAAGCTCTGGAAACCAATCAATTACCCCTATTCGATAAAGATAAAGAAGCGGTGAAGTATTGCTTATCGCATTAATGAACTTGGTCATGTTCTAAGTCATCTAACTCCGCAGCTAAAGGAAAAACATTATACCTGCCGAGGTTGAGTAAAAATTCAACACGACCCATTCCAGCAAGTTCAGCAGCGCGACCTGAAGAAAGCCTACCCATTTCAAATAACTTCACAGCAGCAAGCATCCGCAACTCTCTGCCGAATGAAATAATATCAGTCTTCTCTGCCAGCAATACCTTTTCAGGAATATCAAGCGAAATATGTTGTACAGCCATAACTCACCTCCATTATCAATTTTCTCAACAAATATACACCACCCATCCGCGATTACAAAATATGACCACCACAACTCAGCACACTCCTACCTGCCTACTATTTTACCTATAGTTATCAAAATCGCTAACTTATGCCGTGAGTTATGAAATTGAATACTTCCATCCAGTATTAAGGATACGATTGATGGATGGATCTCAAGCATCAAGGCCGATTACAGGAGATTAAAAATGGATGGACTTAAATACCAGCCAGTCCCATACGATGTTGAAGGGGATATAGCCAAAGACCTTCAAAACGAGGAATTTCGCAGGGAATATGACGCGCTGGAACCAAAATACGCATTCATCAATGAACTGCTCTCTGCACGACGGGGCTCAGGAATGACCCAAGAAGCATTGGCACTCAAAATCGGGACAACCAAAAGTGCGATCTCCAGGCTGGAATCCGGCAGCAAGCACTCCCCATCCATTACAACCCTCAGGAAATATGCCGAAGCTGTTGGCTGCGAACTTGAAATCAAGCTGACTCCAAAAAAACAGAAAAAAGCGGCAGGTTAATTTTTCTTACCTGACAAAAGTCAAATAATTGAAGCTCTGATGCATCAAAGGGGCATCCAAGACATGATGCCCAACTGAGCAGATAACACGTTCTTAATGTGCTAACATCAAGTATTTCATGAAGTTTGGACTGGCTGCCAACTGACTACGGGACGAACACCAGGCGGAAGCCATAATCAATGTCCCGGTCATCAGGGACCCTGCTGGAACGATAAGCCGACCGACAGTTCTCGGCATCGTAGTCCCAGCCTCCTCCACGGTGCACACGCTGCGAACCGCTTGCTGGACCGGCAGGATTGATAATAGTGCCTTCCGCTTTACATTCGTCATAGTAAGTTTCGCTGAACCAGTCACTGCACCACTCCCAGGCATTGCCATGCATATTGTACAAACCCCAGGCATTGGGCGCAAAACTGTTTACAGCAACGGTCTTCTCCCGGTTCAACCCGTAATTTGCCTGATTGTTCGTCAGGTTTTCTCCTGTATTGAACGGGGTGCTGCTTCCTGCTCGACAAGCATACTCCCACTCTGCTTCTGTTGGCAGACGGAAACGTTTTCCCGTTTTTGTTGAAAGCCATTTGCAGTACGCAACAGCATCATTCCAGCTCACATTCAACACCGGATGGTTATTCTCCCTCTTAGGACGCACTTGACCTATAACTACACAACGCCAGTCTCCATCTGTCTTGTACCCCGATGCTACAACGAATCTCCTGAACTCAGCAACGGTCACCTCATATTTGCTCATGTAAAAGCTGCTTAGCCGCACTTGATGCTGGGTTTCATTCTTCACCCTCTTAGCTTCATCAACAGGGCTCCCCATCGTAAACTCCCCACCGCTAATCAATACGAAGTTTGCCGGCAATGCCGCTGGTGCCGCTTTTGCTGATAACGTTGAGCTAACAAACAGCAACATTGCAAGAAATATGGCTGGAACGAGGATTCGAATGGTCTTTGTTTTCATCTTTTGACACTTGTTATGGATTGCATGAACAATCAAAGCATCTACTACGCAATTTATTATTTATGAAGGCGTTACACAAACAGGAGTTAATGCAACTCTATCGCATACGTGAATTTCGATATCCAGGGAAGTGCTTATGCAAGCGGGGAAGGAGAGTACGAGAAGTTTACAAAGACTAGCTTGATGACTCAAGTACAGTTAGTCATAAAGGTTCCCAAACTCCCATTCTCAAACAAATATCCACTATTCTTCCGTCTCAGCACTCTCCTTCATACCTACTGGTAGCAATACTTCTTGATAAATTATAACATATATGCTATACTTATGCATGAGCTATCAAATAGGCTATTATAACAGTTCTGTTCAAACCAGCATTGATGACTGGCCCTCTGGGGTGTATGCGAGTTTTATCAAGATTACCGAACAGATAGAGCGTTCGGGCCCAAACCTTGGCTTGCCATACACTCGAGCATTAGGCGATGGGTTATTTGAAATCAGAGCCAAAGGGCCAGAAGGAATAGGGAGAGCTCTCTTCTGTTGCCTGATTAACCGGAAGGTGATCATTCTTCACGGGTTTATCAAGAAGACCCCTAAAATTCCGATAAAAGATTTACGACTTGCGAGAAAAAGACTTAAAGAGATAAAATCATGAGTGACAATAACGCATATAACCCGATCTTCTTCGATCCAAGCGAAGTCGCCGCTAAAAAGTGTGCGACCGATCCCGAGTTCAAAGTTGCCTATGATGCACTCGAAGATGAGTTCGCAGCCTTAGCCGCCCTGCTCGACGCAAGAGCACATGCGGGGCTCACACAAGCAGAAGTAGCATCACGTATGGGTGTATCGCAACCGGTTCTGGCCCGTATAGAATCGAGCCTCGGCAAGAAGGATCACTCTCCTTCACTGAACACTTTGCGGAGGTATGCCAATGCCTGCGGGATGAAACTGGTGATTCAAATGGTCGAATCGAATACAAAAAAGGCTGTTAAAACTGACCAAAAAAAAGGCAGGTTAACATTCCCTACCTGACAAAAGTCGAATGATTGAAGCTCTAATTCATAAACAAGGATCCGGAACATGATGCCTCACTGAGCAGATAACACGTTCTTTATTTGCTAACATCGAGTATTTCATGAAGTTTGGACTTGCTGCCAACTGCAAACTACCCACTGCCAACTCATCCCTTCCATCCCGTAACTGTTCGATAAAAACACCGTCCCCAAGTTCTTGCGCTGTCAAGCGCACAACTTGATATTCAAGCAGGAACGCGCTGATTCCCTTTCGTGTAAGATGAGGTCAGCTTGAAGCTGATTCCCTCATTCTTTGTTATAGCGTGAATAACCTGGAAGAGGTTCTCCATCCTCGGATTACCTGAAGGTGCCAACATCCTATGTATGCTTTTACTGGATTTATCAAGCCCCTCTGCTAACCTCTCAAAACCTATAGTAGAATTTACCAGATCTCGAAGCAGTGCTTTACCAACAGCGGTGTCACCTTCCAGAAATGCACCTATTGCTTCATCAAATAATGCAGCACGAAATTCAGGATCACGCTCAACCCGTGCTTTGATTGTGTCTTTATATGATATGCTTAACGGCATAATAATATCCTTATGTTTTCTCTCGGCTTTGCTTTTTAAAGGCCTTATGTTCTTCCCAAAGTTTTTTGGCTCTCTGGATAGCTTTTTTCAGCATGTACTATGGTAACACATAAGTTACTATTCTCAAACAAATTTTCACTATTCTGCGATCTCAGAACTGAGACGCTTTACATCCCTTCCCTCCCGTAACTGCACGATAAAAACACCGTCCCCAAGTTCTTACACGAAGGGTAAGGCACTGTAAGATTTAAGGTTAGCAAATGAACAGACGTTCCTTTATAACACTATCTCGAAGACTCAAGTACAGTTAGTCATGAACGTCCCCCTGAATTGTGAATAGTGTTGGATACCAGATAACGATCCGGTACGAGATTCCGCGAAAGTGAGCAACCCGCCTCTTTTTTTCGTGCTTTACAATGCACTGGCAGGATTATTGTGTAAACGGTAAAACTTTGTGTTTGGTGGTTTCAATATAGGATGTCCTCTAAGCTAAACAGGTCTTGGTATCACAAATACTAACCCTTATGCATTTGTTTCATCTATAGTGATACCAATTCGCAGGAGTGGCAGATGCTCTTTGGAAGGAGGTTGTACGTAAATCAACCCTTCTGCTTTATGTTTTTGTTCTGACTTCTTTAACTCTTCAACAATCTCACGAAGGTCATAATTGTGTTTTGCTGCATGTGCTTCACGAATCGACCTAACATCATTGATAATTTCATCGTTCCACATCATCGTCTCCTAAAAGTTCTACCGGAGTACACATAACAGGTACCAAAATGCCCTGCGATTCGAGATAACCAGCTATGTTGCTTTGAAAAAATCATTTCCACCGAAAGTTCATTCAAATTTTTTTTGTCCTCTGAAGAGCCTATCAATTAGACTTTCTACACGGCACTGATCCGTTGTCTAAAAGCCTGGACTTGCTGCCGACAATTGACCCGAAAAGCAGCTTATGTTTCCCAATCTTCAAGATTTAAGCCTGACACTCTCGAAAACTCTCTTGTATTGTGAGTTACCAAGGTTAAAGAGTGACTCAATGCAATAGCAGCAATCTGAAGATCATAAGGACCAATCGGGTTACCAGTCTTGGCAAGATCAGCGCGGATTCGACCAAAGTGGAGGGCTGCATTACCATCAAATGGAAACGATAAAAAATTTTTTCCCAATTCGTCAAGCAAAGTCAGATTTTCATCACGCCGCGTACTCTTGAACGCACCGAAATAGAGTTCCGCTTTCACTACATCACACAGAAATATTTGATCGGCTGGACAACGCAAGAAACAAGCTTTTACCGGAGATGATTGAGGATTCAAATAACGAATCCAGACGTTGGTATCAGGCAGCAACATTATTCTAACTCCAAACGTTGTTCAGGGTCGCCTTGTGGAGCGCGTTCAAGTGGCTCCCCTTTCCATCCGCCCGCAGTGTGCTCAAAAACACCCGGTGGCCACTCTGTTCCACGTCGAGTGCGTACAAACAACAAAAAGTCCAATACCTCTTGAGCTAATGGTTCCGTAAGAAACTCAGCTTCTTGTTTCAGTTGTTCGATGACGGTCATTATGCTCTCCGATAATCATGATAAAAGGACTATAGCGTAAGACTTTTTACACCTTCTGAGTCCTTGACTGGACACAAATTACGATAAAGGTACGGATAATTACAAACCAAACCAGAAAATGAAACAAACTGTGTTTCATCCTCCGTCAAGCAGGATTTACAAATATTTTTTCACGATTGTCCGGTTATAAGTCAATGTTATTGACTCAGCAAACACTAAGAATGTCGGCGAAGAATCTGATTAACGGCCGAAGATGATATACCAAGCACTCGAGCAGTATCAGCATAGGATAACCCTAATTCAAGCACAAAATGACGAGAAAGTTCTTTACGTACCTCGGTGCACTCACGGCGCTTACTCCCTGATTGCAATGCCTGCGATGTAATACCTGCCACTTCACACCGCTCTGCCAAAGCTTCCATGGCATTTACTTTGCTCGAGGTATCTGGGACAAGGGTTTTCAAGGTTTCTTCAACTTCATCGAGTATTTCCTTTACAAACTCCCCGCTACCGAGTATCCGCTCATCGCTAAATTGCTTCTGACCTCGCTGACGTAACGATAACACTTCCGACCATCCGCCTGCGGACCGCACCAAACCGCCTCCGGTCAGCTCAGACTGCTTTCCCAGACTACTCTGCTCTAAAACAAATTGAAGATATGCACTTTGCGCCCCTCTCTCCTTTTTACCAAAATAATGAAGTACATATTCCCGATCCTGCCAATCACGCTTGATCCTGTTTATCACAGTGGCATGACCGCTCCAAGGATAGTTGGCCAGTTCCTCCAATGAGCTGACAAGTCCTGCCCTCAGTGGATTGAGATGGATATAACTGACCAGTTTCAGAAAATACGGTTCCTCTTCGCAAATAATTGACTTATAACGATTCTGAAACAAATGCCCGTGCCTAAAATGACGGCGATTGTACAAGATTGCATAGCTGGTTAAAAACTTTCTCATGAATATGGAGAGTCCGGCTTCTCCGCTTTTTAACAACAGATGAGCATGATTGGTCATCAGCGCCCAGGCGTAGATTCTTGTCCCTGTCGCTGCAGCAGCAATGCTCAAACGGGACACAAACAGATGACGATCATCATCATCCATAACGATATCTCTCCCTTCGATCCCCCTAACCATAACATGATGCAGGGTTCCCGGTGTATCCAATCTTGCTCCTCTCGGCATTATATGCGTTGGTTGTTTTTCTGAGCTTATACCAACAGTACACCCTTTAATGTACTGTTTTCAAAAATTAAATACACATAGTCACCAACGTCCCCTAAGCTCCTGGGCGCAGTGATGATTGGGTGAGATAAGGTCCCTCGCTCTTAGGCGCACTCGCTTACTTTACGGCCCGATTGATCAGCATTTTTCAGTTGGGTTGCAAAAGCATCGACGTAGTCATCCCAAAGGTATAACATGTCAGGATCGAAATCTGCTCCATTGGGCCAGACAAGAGTTCCAACCTCATCGTCAACAGTAACCTTATCAAAAAGCTCCTTTCTACGCAAAGGACCATAGAGCTCGCCATACAAAACAGGCTCGACATTAATATTTTTAACGGTGCCATCATCGAAATGCACCCTTAATAAAAAGCTATTACCCGATACCTCGACTGCTGTAACCCTTTTCATTTGATGTTTCATCTAGAATCCATCCCCCTTTTACTTTAGTGCAGTGGTTCTATTCGTCGTGGTGCTTTACCTGCCTGTAACAAATCCCAATCTGACATGAGTTCAAGCTGATGAATTTCCGCCCAAGCCTCAACCAATCGACGTTGTCTATCCGCTAAAGAACCTTCGATGGTCTCAATCGGATCAATGGAAAAAACAGCCTGAGAACCCTGATAATAAACATGAAAATGAGGCTTATGATGAGGAGAATCAATTTCAGCATACATCCTTATCAGAATTCCGTAAAATCTTGCTATCTCAGGCATTATCTATTTTCTGATTTACCACTTCCTTACGAAGCAACCCAATACATAGAGGCATCAGATCTAATGTATTCATTTCTACTCTTGCATCACTATTCTCCTGAAAATATACACCACCCTTGCAGGATTACAAAATAACACCTCCGCACACTTCGTCTCACTCGGAAAGTGTACGTTATTAACAACACCCCGGGCCCCTTTTGACATCGTGATAAAATGCACTAATTGTCTTTTTCGAAATGGGTTAATCGGAAATAAAGTTTGCTTCAAATTGAAACTTCGATAATGTAAGTACAGTTAGTCATGAACGTCCCGTAGAATTGAGATATACCTTCGAATTTGAGTGATTTCGGAGTTCAATACTGCGCCTGTGCTTTCCCCTGTCAACGCTTCCCCACGCCTTTACAGGTCATCGAGGCATGACTCGGGGCTATGATGGTTGGCTATACCTTTCATATGAGACTCTTTCATTCTCTACTTTCTACCGGTTTTAATCGGCGCTTTCTGAACGTCCCATAGAATTGAGTTATTGACTGTTTAGCAGCATGTCGAATACCTGGTAACGATAAGGTATGAGATTCCGCGAAAGTGAGCAACCCGCCTCTTTTTTTCGTGCTTTACAATGCACTGGGAGGATTATTGTGTAAACAGTAAAACTTTGTGTTTGGTGGTTTCAATATAGGATGTCCCTAAGTTCTTGCGCTGTCAAGCGCAGGCACCCGGCATCAACAATAAAAAGATGCAAAATAATGGTGCTTGATAAGAGCAAGGCGAATGAGGTAAACTGTGAGTGGTGATGTAATGAAATACTGCGAATTATCGTATAATGACAATGACTGATCAACTTTCAATGGAGGCCGTATGTTCGGACTTGGTGGGCAGAAACTTCTTCTCGTATTGATAGTTATCCTACCATATTTCATCCCGTCGTTTGTCGCAGCATCTCGGAATCACCGAAACATGACGGCTATAATCATCTTAAACATTTTTCTGGGATGTTCAGTTATCGGATGGATCGTGCCCCTAGTGTCACATCACGCCTCAACTGACGGATAAAGGCGCAAAAGTTATTATCACACTGACAAGACAACTATGACACTTTAGTGCGGCTTATCTTGCGATACGACTTTATTTTTCTTAATCCATACAGATAGAGTGAGTGGGACTTACTTTGTCACTAACTTTAACTATAGCAATACGTTAATATGCCAAAATCAGCTAAAATATTTATTATCTCATTAATTGTAATACTATCTGTTAATGCTTGTGCTAATAAAAAGGAAGATATTTCTATAACCACCCTTACTGTTAGCTCACTCATGAATGAATACAAAAGCAATGAAGTCCTAGCAGATCAACAATACAAAGGAAAGTGCGTCACTGTTATAGGAGTTATTCAATCTATTAACAGTGAATTTTTGGGCGGACCGAAAATAAGTCTTATTCAAAAAGATGATGGATCTCTTCAGCTTAATTCAGTTGACTGTGAATTCAATAGAGAAGACAAAGCATCACTCTTATCAATAAAAGTTGGAGATCATGTCAAGATCAAAGGTATTGTAAAAGGCCAGTTTCTAGGAAGTATTTCGATGGATAATTGTCAGTTTGATCTATCTCCACAATAATGAATAATACCATACAAGCCTGTTAATACTTGGCATCACGTAGCGGAAAACCAGCAGCTAAAGCAACACCGGTGAGTTCCACAAAGAGGGTCAAGCTGAACTGCGTTTTGCACTTTCTCAGGTAGCTTTAGTAGCCTCAACGAGCAACAGCTTGTTCAGCACTTGGTTTTCCCAGCAAACTACAGGGAAGAGAAAGCGAGAAAGGGATCTATGCAGTAATATTTTGGTTGAGTTTGCAGATAAGATGCTAGTAATAGCCTGTATTTTGATGAAGAAAAAGAAATACTTACCTATGACCGGCTGATAAGCTTGGGATTCTGCGGGAGTACCTGTTTTCATGAACTTTGACGCTAAATGTTGTAGGTAGCCCCGGGTCGGTTTCACGACCACTCAAATAATAAGGGTCTTTGGAATGCTGGATTTACTAAAACTGGCCAATAAAATGGAGCGTTTTTCCAACCGTCAGCGGTTCCATCTTGTCTAAGCAACATTAATACTGGTTTATTTGATTCTGTAATCAGTTGTATGCAATAGCCATAGTCAGAACCAGTTCTTGTTTTACCACTAAATGGTGCATCCATAGGTTCGCCATTTAATTGTAACCTAGGTAAATCTCTGCCTTCCTGAACATAACAATGCATATCAGTCGTTTTACACTCTTCAAACATTTTTTTAACAATCGTTTTCCAAACTACTGTTACAAGAGGGACACCTAAGTCATAGTTTAAATTCCCAGAATCAATTAACTCAATAATATTTTCAAACTGTTCGTATGTGATGTTAAATGATTTTCTAATCGTGTTTGTGAATCTGGGTAATGAACGTAAATATGTGTCTATTTTATTAGTAATCTTCGTAATTTCAGTTTTGCCCTTTGTTTCAAAACCATAAGGGTATTTTGTTTTGTAACTTCTAAGTGTTGTTACATTTCCTAATCTAATTCTGTTCGGACTTGTGGGTTTAATTCGACCTTGCTCACTTGCTTGCATTAATACAATTTCATGATCAGCATTTTTTTGTAATGATTCTCTTAATGATTCGTCAATTTGGTGAATTTCTTTCATCCTCTCAAATATCCTTTCTGTAGTGTACATCCTTGTCAATGCAATGTCAGCTTTAGAACGATTACCATACATTCGAGCATGCTGTAAAACAGTATCCATTTGAGATGTTTGAGGGTCACGGCCATAGAAGATTCCAAGTAAATTATCAATTGTAATTCCTCGGTCAAGGACTTGCCCACCGATAAAGAAATTCATGGCTGTTTCAAGCCGTAACTGCCCATCATCATTCGCCAAATCAATAACCCGCTGGTCAGAATTTATCACGAATATTTGATAATCTTCTAGTTCAAATATTTTCGATATTACTTTTTTTACTTCGTCATAAGTGGGTAATTCATCAATCCAACCTAATTCAGCAGCTTTTTTTAAAGAGATAATTAAATCATTTTCATAGTGGTCTTTATATCTCTCGGTTGAGCTTGTGTTGTTGTCTTTCCATTCCAATTGCAGAAAGTCCAAATATTTTTGAACTAAAGTTTCTTGCCAAACCATTTTGGTTTTAGCTGTATCCAAATGAAAAATGAAGGCATATTTCGAAAGCTGATAATTTTGTAAATTGGCTTTATCGTCTTTTTTAATTTGTTGAGCTCTGCGGATTGCAACAGCTACAATAAATTTTTCTATTGCATTTCTAAAAACGGGAAGTCGGTCAGTAGTTGCAATATTTTTTTCAATTCTTAAATCTTGCTTTTTTGATTTCAAGGTAGCAACATCCGTTGGTGTTGCCTGGATATGAATATGATAGGCAGGATTGTCAATATCCTCACTGTCTTCAAAATATACATTACCTCCAACATACCCTGGATAAGCTTCCAATATTTCAGTAAAGGTTGGTCGTACCGGCGTGTATACACCAGAGGCTGTCACTATTTCATTTGGTTGTAGATAAAGAGCATATGGGGTTGCTGTCACTTGCAGAAAATAACCATTGCCCAAATTTTTTCTAAACTCATGTAGTTTTTTTGATGTCTCTAATAATTCCACTTCATCTTTTTTTCCTTTTGCGCCAATTGAACCTGTATCGGCTTCATCATCAATTATGAGTACATTTTTATCGCATAATTCAGGATTGTTTTTCTTGAAGGCTTTTGTAAGTTTTGCGATACTACTTTGGTTTTTAATAGCAATAAATACTTTTTTATTTAATAGCTGTGACTTTTTGAGAATAGTGTCGCCAAAAGTATGCGTATAATAAATATTTAAATGACCTTGCTCTTCAAAATCCTTAAACTCTTTCCTTATTCTTCTTGTTGTTTGTGTCCCAAGCAATTCAGAGTTTTTAGTCAAAACAACTGCCACATCAATTTCTTTGTCAAAAGCTTCTGCTATAACTCCTATAAAAGCTGTTGTCTTGCCACTTTGGATTCTACCAAGTAAAACACCTGGATTTTCTGAAGTTGTTTTGCTTTTTAGCAATCTTTCAACAGTGCTTTTGACTGTGATTTGCAATGCCTTGCTGTGATTTCGATTGTCTGAATGAATTTTGTAGAATTCCATTTTATTTTAGAAGGTTTAAATTCTAATATCAGCTAGTGGTTACCTACAACTTGATTATCTGCGCTACGTTATTGCGTCTTACTTCCCATATCGAACGAATAAGCGCATTAAACGTAGCGTATTATTTGATAGCTCCTTCCTGTCGCGTTTATTACAAATCCAGAATTGATATACATCAATCTATTCGTCCCTCGATCTCCATCAGCTTTCAGAAATCCGTTACTGAATAATCTGCAATAAAGTGTATGGCCTTGCAACTAAAAAAATGGACACATTAAGAAGCTATATATCAAAGTCACCATAAAAGTTAAATAAAATAAAATTCAGAGGGTGCCTAATATATCTACTCTTACCCATTTTATTCTTGTTCTTATAATAAAATTCTATCCATTGTTTTTACTTAGGGACAGATCATTCATTTTTATATGATCTATTAAATTATTTTTAATTCCAATACTGCTAAGCATTTTTTCGTTAGACAATTTTTCTTCATCAAAATGATAAGTAACTCTCCAAATAGAATCATCATACACTGAGTCAAATATTTTATTAAAATAAGGCTTGTCAATCTCAGATAATGAGTGACCTAAGACAAATATTTCATTAACATTTTTTAGATGTTGAAAGAAATCTTTATTCTCATTAATTATACATTCAGTGTTTTTATGAGATAATGAAAAGTAGGTCATTATTTGATTTTGCCCAAGATTGAATGAATAATCAAATTTATCTGACATCATCTCCATCCATCTTTCACTTTCCTCACTACTCATATTTTCAGGAGGTTTAGTCGTTTCAATCTCAAAGTTCTTTGGGTCAATCCCATGACCAAGGATTAGTTCACTATCAACAGATGCTTGATTGTGAATATATCGAATATTTGTATTAGAAATATTGTAAATTTTTTCAAGTGTATCTGTATAGTTGAAGTTGAGATACATACCATCTTTTTCTAACGCAAGTCTTTTGTTATCTACATAATTTGGGTACTTAACCCCCAGAATAAATTCGTGAAATGCTGCAAATAGCTTAATAGTTATTTCATCAATTACTTTTTCAATTTCAATTTGAAACGCGCCCCAGTCTCTATCTCTGAAATCTTCCGAACCCGGTGAAGCCAAATATTCTGAGTAGTCTTCTAAAATCGTTTCATAATCTAGATCAGCTAAAGCAAATTCAAACTCTGACCATAAGTACCCGCCAGAACTTTCTATTCCATTTGTTATATCTGAAATACCATGATATTGAGTTATATATTCATAAATTAATGGGTATGAGTTTTTTAAAAAGATTCCAAACGATAAATAGCTGGTATCTAATTCATGATATAGGTCAAAACCGTTTCCAATAACATATAGTTTTTTTATGTATTTTGGATGACCAACTATTGCTTGTCGCATAACAATAATTAGAGTGATCAAACTAAACCGCAGATTTTTGAATTAAAACCTATATAAAACGGTAATTTCAAATGAATGGTTCTGATATCATTACCTCTTCAAGTACATGCATGTCGAAAGAGTATCTGAAGGTTTACCAGTCTAAGAACGTGAAGAAATATACGTAATATTCGAAAAACTTAACGAATCCAGCTCATTTCATCGGGTATGACATCCTGCACCATATCATCAATGAACCGATGACCGCCAGAAATCTTCACTACCACACACTCAACACATGTCAAGCACCCCAACTAAAAGCGGCATAAAGTGTTACAGTTATCGAAAAAAAGAGCTTCAATGGGTGGAGCGGTCACCATAGCTAAAATGGATGCCGCACACATTTCAATAATCCTGCGAGTTTGTGTATCTTCGCTCGAACTTTTTTCTTAAGAAACGAAAATGCACACACCACAATGGAAAGAACGCTTACCATCCTGAAACCCGATTGCGTCCGCAAACAGCTAATCGGTGCAGTCATCGACAAAATTGAACGCGCAGGCTTCCGTGTTGTCGCCATGAAAAAAATCAAGCTCACAAAAGAAACAGCCGGCGAATTCTATGCCGTACACCGCGAACGCCCATTTTACGGCGAACTCGTAGACTTCATGTCATCAGGCCCATGCGTACCCATCATCCTTGAAAAAGCAAACGCCGTAGCCGACTTCCGCACCCTGATCGGCGCAACCGATCCAGCCCAGGCTGACGAAGGCACCGTCCGCAAACTCTATGCAGACAGCAAAGGCGAGAACATTGTCCACGGATCAGACTCAGAAGAAAACGCAGCCATCGAGGCAGGATTTTTCTTTTCAGCTGAAGAGGTTGTCCGCAGCAACTGATTCCTGATAAAGTATAGCACAATAAAAAAGCGGCCTTTCGGTCGCTTTTTTATTGTATCCTCTCAATATCCTGCTTGCTATTAAAGAGATAAACCAAATTGACCACATCATCAGCTATCTCATAAAAAATGGTAGTCTGCCTGCTCAATACAGCTTTTCGTAATCTTGGATTATATGCTGAAACTGGAAATATTTTCGGATTTTGCTCTATCAACTCAATTTTCTTACCTAACTTTTTTTTGAAATTGTCTGTCTCGCGCTGTGTCCAGATATGATCAAGGTAATCCAAAATAGATTCAAGATTATCAATTGCTTCATCTGTCCAAACAACCTTAAAATCAGAGTCCATACTTCATGATTATATCATTGTGTGAATGAACTCTTCCTTCATCTACATCCTTAAGGCCACGGGCTATACCGGACTTTTGTTCATCCGTCAAATCATGCCACCAGTCTTTTTGCGTATCATTTGAATCCTTTACCACTTTGAGATAATCAATGGTTTCATCGTCATCAAGATTAGCCAACCATTGAATCAATTCAAGCTTGATTGATTCCTGTCCCATAGTATCGCTTTTTATCAGAATTATAAACCCACCTTATTTTAGAAATATACACTTTCACTTGATTTTTTCGGCGGGAAAAAGCTACCCTCTCAAGAAAGATTGACATCGACCAAAGAGGGCGACCACAAGGGTCGCCCCTATGGCGACGTTCTACTCGGGTGTTTCCTTTTTGATTTCTGAAAGGAATGAACTGAAGGTTTCGCCGTACATCTCCCATACCGTCATAAAGAGCGCAGCAACAATAGGGCCGATAATAAACCCCCATATCCCGAACAACCCTATTCCTCCAAGCGTCCCAAAAAAAATAAGCAGCTCATGCATCTGCGTATCCCGCCCGACCAGAATGGGACGGACAATATTGTCGATCTGGCCGACAACAAGCGTACAGAACAAAAGAACCCCAATGGCTTGAGGATAATGCCCTGTCGCGGCAAGGTAGACGACTGCCGGAAACCAGACAAGTCCGGATCCGATAATCGGCAGCACCGAAAGCACCGACATAATGGTACCCCAGAAGATTGCACTCTCAATACCGGCAAAATGCAACGCAAGCCCTGCAAGAACACCCTGCATAACACCGATAACCATACTCCCCTTTATGGTCGCCCTTGTCACTGAAAGAAACTTGTCGAGCAGCCGATGCTGATCACTCTCAGTGAGGGGAAAATATGAAAGCACTTTTGCAAGAATGAGACTGCCATCCTTTAAAAAAAAGAACATCGTATAGAGGAAAACAAAGAGCAGAAAAATATCATTAACCGCCGAATAGGTAAATGATGAGACACCCTCGAAAAGCATTGATCCTGATTTATTCAGAAGCTCACCGGCTTTTTGAAGAATAGTCGCACGATAGTGCTCAAGCTCGGCATAATACGGCAGGGTACGAAGCTGATCGTTGAATGCGGCAGGCTCCTTAAACTGCTGCTGTATCCATGGCACTGCGACACTTGCGATCCTGCCTGCCTGATCAGCAACAATACCGAGAAGAACTGCCAGAGGAATAATGACAATCAGCAGCAACGTCACCATGGTCATTGCGGCACTCATGCTTTTACGCCCCCTGAACCAGCGATCGAACTGATTGAACACGGGCATGGCAAGAGCTGAAAAAATAGCCGCCAGAACAATAACCATGAGAAAATACCGGATCATGGCAAAGAAAATGGCGGAGATTAACAGGACAATCAGCAGAAGGATTACCTGGTTTGCTTTTAAGCTGTTCATAGGTTTTTCATAAGCTTTTCTATTGTATTCTTCCTCTATAACAATCGCCAGGCTTAAAACCACTCACTGCAATCTTTTTCGAGCAACTGCGTGCGAACAAAAGCGACTGCAAAAAGCCCCGCTGTTTCAGCCCGGAGAATGCTTTTTCCAAAAGAGATTTCACTGAAGCCCGCCTGCCGGGCATCTTCAACCTCTTTTTCTGTAAAGCCTCCTTCACCTCCAATCATAAACAGCGTCTTTTTACTGGCACAATTCACCCGTGGAGGTTTCTCTGAAACCTCGTAAGGAATCAATTTCAAATCGTACCCCTCGAGAGCGGTAACCTGCCTGAAAGAGAGTGGCTCAGCAAGCTGCGGCAGATAATAGCGTTTTGACTGCCGGGTAGCTGAAAGGACGATCGTTCTCCACCTGTTAAGCCTGCCCTGTACTCTTTCACTCGTAGGCTGACTGACAGTGCGCGCCGTAATCATGGGAATAATGGCTGATACCCCGAGTTCTGTGGCTTTTTCAAGAAAAAGCTCAAACCGCTGGGGTGCCTTCAAGAGAGAAATGGCAACAGTAACGGAGGTATTCGGTCTTTCAACCACTGAGTGATCGAGAATTTCACCTTCAAGTGACTTTTTACCGATATCCACTATCCTGACATGACAACGCGAACCATTACCGTCAGTGACAAGAATGTTGTCGCCTGTTTTTTTTCTCAGAACCCTCGCAAGATGATGAAATTCATCACCATCAATGACAAGGCGGGCTGAATCGAGCGTTATGTTCTCCGGGGAGGTGTAAAAGAGTTCCATAGAATATTAATCCTTCATGGCTATAGCCAGGGCAGCGAAAGAGACCTTCTCAACCCCGGCCTCAAACAGTGCCGAGGCAGCAGCGGCAAGGGTTGCGCCGGTTGTAACAACGTCGTCCACAAGCAGCACATGACGCAACGTAACACCTTTTGGAACAGAAAAGGCACCTTCAGGATTTTTTTTCCGCTCTTCAGCAGAAAGCCCGGTCTGCGAAACGGTGTAGCGTTTTCTCACAAGCAGTTTACGCATAACCGGCCTTGCAAGCGATTTACCAATACCTTCAGCAATTTTCTCAGACTGGTTATAGGATCGTTCAATCTTTTTCAGGCGATGCAGCGGAACAGGCACAATGCACTCTATATCGCCAATTCCCCCACTGGAAAGCATCCACTCTCCCAACTCAAAGCCGAACATGTTACCGAGGTTATAGAGCCCTTCATATTTCATGGCGTGAAGCGCAAGCTGCAGGGAGCTCTTTTTGTGAAACTGGTAACGACACCATCCTCGTTCAAAGAGAACTGCTTTGCCAAAACGGGAGGCAATAACATTCCGCAGCATCTGTTCAGACTCTAAAGAGTTTTCGAACGGATTGAAACCGGCCATGCAGGAGCTGCAGCAGCCATCCTCCCCGGAAACAAGAAGCCTGCCGCAGACCACACAGACGTGAGGAAAGAGCAGGTGAAGGAAACGTTCAAGCGCCACGATTAAACCCCTGTCTTATCCCTCGTTATGTTCAGCCAAAGCATAAGGCCGCAGCACCGTACATTCCTGCCTTGTTTCCAAGAAGTGCCGGTACCAACTCAAGTCCGTCATGCATGGAAGGAAGCGTCGATCGCCGGAGCTGATCAAGGGCCGGATCGAAAATAAGGCTGCCGGCACCAGAAATACCGCCACCAATGACAAATTTTCTGATATCCATAAGCGCCACAACGTTTGCCAAGCCTGTACCGAGCATGGAGCCGATCCTGTTCCATACCGCAAGGGAAACCGCGTCGCCCTCTTTGGCTGCATGTTCAAGATGGCGCGGTGAAAGCTTTGAATAGTCATTGTCACAGAAGCGGCCGACAGAAGAGCCGGAAGGAGAGGCCTCAATCATCCGGCGAGCAAGTTCCACAATACTTTTTTTGCCGATAAGACTCTCAAGAGTGCCTTTTATACCCGAATGAATGCTTGAACCTTCAAAATCGATAATCATGAACCCTACCTCCCCAGCCGTACCGCTTGGTCCGCGATAGAGTTTCCTGTTCAGAATAATTCCTCCGCCCACGCCGGTACCAAGGGTCACCAGAAGAAAGTCCCGAAACTCTCGTCCTGCCCCGTACAGCGCTTCACCAAGGGCAGCAGCATTAGCATCATTATCAATAAAAACAGGAACGGAGAGCTCGTTATGCTGCTTCAGATAGTGCTGAAGATTGTCGCGCAAAGGAACAACACTCCAGCCTGGAAGGTTCGGCGGATAACTCAGGGTTCCGGTATCTGCATTCACCGCCCCCGGAGCTCCCAATCCTATCCCTGCACATTGGGCAGGATCCATGGTCTCTGAAGCCAGGAGGTAGAGATCATGAATAATTCCGGAAAGCTGAACAACAATCCCTTCCGGACCTGAGGCGGTATCAGTCGGAACCCTCCGGTCAGCGAGAATGCCACGCTTTTCGTCGACTATCGCCGCCTTGATTGCCGTTCCTCCAAGATCTATACCAAGCGCCCATCGGGACATACTGTTCTCTTTTTATCCTTCGTTCTGGGATGTTCAGCTGTTAAAGGGCCTTAAGAATTTACGGCCATACCTGCCTGATGCGAAAAAGTCGAGAATCTCGATAATTTCCGGTTCCTGAGGCAGTTCCGACGTAACCTGGTCAAGAGCATTACTGAGCAGCAGGCCTGACTGAAAAAGAATCCTGTAAGCGTCTTTAATGAGTGTGATTTTTTCAGAACTGAACCCTCTCCGCTTCAACCCGATTGAGTTAAGGCCCTCATAACGGAAAGACTCGTGCCCGCCGGCCATGACAAAAGGCGGCACGTCAAGTGACGCTCTGGCGACTCCCCCAACCATTGAAAAACGGCCGATTCGAACAAACTGGTGCACTGCGGCAAGTCCCCCGATAACGACATAATCACCAACCTCGCAATGGCCTCCAAACGGAACACAATTGGCGACAACAACATGATTGCCGATCACACAATCATGCCCGACATGCGAATAGGCCATGAACAGATTATCAGAACCAATAACGGTTTTCCCCGTCGCCATAGTACCCCGGTTAAGGGTAACACACTCCCTGACAACATTCCTGTCGCCCAGATAGAGATAGGTCTTTTCTCCGGAAAACTTGAGATCCTGAGGCTCATTGGCAAGCACTGCTCCCGAATGAATTTTACAGTCACTGCCAATCCGTGCGCCTGATGCTATGTGAACATGAGGCCATATTGTGGTGCCATTTCCGATTTCGACATCGTCCTCAATAACCGAGTAAGGACCAACAGTAACCCCCTCTCCAAGAACGGCATTTTTGCCGATCACTGCAGTTGCATGAATGCTGCTTTGCATATGGTTTATTCTTTCATTGTTTCAAACTTATCCACCAAGCCCGGCTGTTTCAGCTCTTTTGCCAGGAGTTGAATGATGCGCCTGGCATCCTCTTTTCTGCCGACATTCCGATATGCTCTTGCCAGGATATAAAAAAGCCGCGGTTCGGATTTCGGCGAAGAGTGTGTTGTCAGTTTTTCCAGATAGGTAATATACAGAGACGCTTTCTCTCTTTCACCAAGCCGGACATAAAGGGCCACCACCGAACCGGCAAGTTCCGGATTCAGGGGATACTGCGCGGGCGGAAGAAGTTTCCCCGAAGCATCAAGCACCTGCAGCGCCAGCTTTCCGCGCTGAACATCCTTGACGGAGCCTGAAGCATCCTCTATTTTAAGCGTTCCCTCGGGATTACCGGCCAGATCGAGAGCCAGCCTGACAAAGAGAGGCGAGTAGTTGCCGCACAGCCTTCGTGAAGTTTCTTCAAGAAAGACCTGCGGGTTATTAATATTTCTATACCGGTAAACATCCATAAGGTTCTTGTAGAGCAGCACCGGATCGACATAGCTCATGGGATCAGAGCTTTTAATCGGCACGACCTTATAGACAAGCCCGTCAAGACGAAGGTAACTCTCGAGCCCGATCATGCTTTCGGGATCGACGGTCAGGGCAAAATAAACGGGACGATTGGCAAAGTTGTTCATGAGAATTTCATACACGGCAATATCCTGAGGCCTGAAATATCCCTGATTATTATAGGTCATTCCGGGCTTCAACAGCCATGTCATCGTGTCCGTCGGCGCGGAAGGCAAAGTATATCCATGGAGACGTGACTCGCGCACAAGTTTCTGGCGGGCGGGAAATGACGGAAGCACCGCATCAACCGAATCAATAGGGATGTAGGTAATACCTGCAATCTCACCGTCGCTCATGCTGAACGCAAGAGGTTTTGCTCCCCTTGGCCGGGTGTTTTTGAGCTGGTCGAGATACCAGCCGGTATTGGCCAGACTCAGGTTGACAACGCGCACATCGGTTCTGATGCGGGCAACCTCCTGCAGGTACCACAAGGGAAAGGTGTCGTTATCGCCGTTGGTAAAAAGAATGGCATCTTTTTCGCAACTCTGCAGCATGTTCCATGCCCAGTCCCACGGCATATAGTTCCCCGAGCGGTCGTGCACCCTGTAGTTCACCTGAAGCATACGAGCATTGATCAGCAGAATTCCGGCTGAAACCGTCAAAAGGGCAAGCAGAAGCTGATTCCTTTTCGCGGTCACCTTGAAGCGCTCCTGGAGCGAGTACCAGATGCTCTCAATGCCTATCCCTATCCAGATGGCAAAGGCGAAAAAACTGCCGACATAACTGTAATCCCGTTCTCTCGGCTGAGGTTCAGTCTGGTTAAGATAGATCACAAGGGCTGCACCGGTCAGCACAAAGAGTGCAGAGACAACAAGCCCCATTTTCCATTGTCGCCGGAAATGTGAAATCGCTCCCGCCAGGCCCACCAGAAAAGGGATACCCCACAGCACCGACCAGTCGACTCCCGCTCCCTCCATATCATGCTCACGACCTATGAACTGCCAGCCGAAGTAGCGGAAGTACATCTTCTGCATCTGATAGGTGACAAAATAGTCGAGCTCACTGGAGTACTGCTGGTAATAATACTGGTGTACCGGTTCGGGCGACCAGCGTCTCGGCCAGAGCGGCATCTCGCCATACTGTTCACGGTTGACATAGGAGAAAAAAGCCTCCGGTGTGGAAGGATTGTTTTCATTGAGGGGTGGCCCGGCCTGTGCACGGACATAGATCAGACTGTAGGATGTATAGCCGATAATAATGAGGAAAAGCGACATGAAAACGGTATTCAAAAGCGCCATCCTGTGCCTGTGGGAATACCAGGTGCCGTAACCGAGCAGGCCGATAAGCAGGAAAAATCCCCACCATGAGGTGAGATGAAGCAGTACGGGAAGCCCCCTGATAACACCTATATAGATCAGAAAAAACAATCCGACAGCCGAAAGAATAAAGAGGGAGAAGGATTTAACGGTAACCTCGTATTTCTTGAAATAGTAGACCACTGCAACGGCAAAAATCGCAAGCAGACTCAAGAGATGGACACCGATCGACAACCCGATCATGTACATGACTACCAGGAGCCAGCGTTCGTGTCCGGGTTTGGGATCCTCTTCATACCAGCGAAGGATCAGCCAGACAACTCCGGCTGTAAAAAACGACGAGGGGGCCCATACCCCTGCTTCAACCGCGTTAAACCAGAAACTGTCGGACACGGCAAGTGCCAGGGCGCCGATAACTGCACCTCCATAAGCCGATACCTTTTCAGCCGGGCTCCAGCTGTCGGGGTCGGTTTTACGATAGAGAATTATAAAGCGGATGGTGATAAGGTAGGTGAGCATCACCGTTCCGGAACTTGCCAGAGTGCCGATCAGGTTGACTCGTGCACCGATATCAGTGAAAGAAGGAATCATTGAAAACAGGTGCGCGATCAACAGGAAAAGCGGCGCTCCAGGTGGATGAGGAATTCCAAGGGTATAGGCTGTAGCAATAGATTCTCCGCAATCCCAGAATGAGAGGGTGGGAGCCATGGTACGGAGATATAAAATCGCTGCGGCCAAATAGAGAAGAGCTGCAAGAGTGCGGTTAATCTTCCGGTGTTTCATAAATAAATATCAGTTCAATGGGCGTGTTATCCGAAAATAAAATCCCCGGCTATAAGATCAGCAAACAAAAAACCTTTCGGTGTCAGGTAGATACGCCCTTCGTGCTGTGTTATCCATCCTTTCTGTTCAAATCGGGTAATAGTCTGTGACAGACGAAGTCCTAATTTATTTTCTTTTCGCAAAAACTCAACATCAAGGCCGCTGTTTATTCGAAGTGAAAGAAAAACTTCTTCTGTAAACCGCTCCTCAGCCGAAAGCTCTTCACGAAAGTTCACTGCTTGCCCTGGAGCAGCCATATAGCGGGTCAGGCTCGAAACATTTGCGCTGCGGGTCTCCTTGCCGTCACAAACAAAAAAACTGTGTGCGGAGGGGCCGAATCCAAGGTAGTGCTCCCGCTTCCAGCTTGCCAGATTATAGCGGGAATGGCATCCCTCGAGACAGAAATTGGATACCTCGTAATGAGTGTACCCCCGGCTTACAAGTTCACTCTGCGCCAGTTCATAGAGAGATGCCTGAACCTCGTCATCAGGAACGCTTATGTCGCCGCGTAAAACATCCCTGGAGAGCCTGGTTTTCGGCTCTAAGGAAAGCATGTAAACCGATATATGCTGAGGCCGAAGCCTGAGAGCTGCCTGCAGATCGGCCTCCCAGAGTGAAAGCTGCTCTCCCGGAACCCCGCAGATAAGGTCAACGCTTACCGACTCGAACTTCTGAAGCGCCCTTGCGGTTGCCTCCTGCGATTCAAGGGCCGAATGCCTCCGGCCGAGCGCCTGCAGCTTTTCGGGTGTAAATGACTGAACACCCAGGCTCAGCCGTGTTATGCCTGCCAGCCGGAGATCATCCATGGCACTGCCGCCAAGGTCTTCAGGATTGGCCTCAAAGGCAATCTCAATATCGGGAGCGAAGAGGCACAAAGCGGCAATTTCCTCGAGCCACCGGGCTATATAGCCGACTGGCACAAGAGAGGGAGTTCCGCCGCCAAAATGAATGGCACTGATCGTCCGGCCTTTCAGCTCGGAAGAGCGGGATCTGGTTTCAAGAGAAAGAGCCTTGAAAAATGCATCGATATGGTCGGTGCGGGTAACAAGATAAAAATCACAGTAACTGCACCGGGTTTTACAGAAGGGAATATGCACATAAAGACTCAGCATACGCCTATAACCGGCTGGCGTAAGGAAGCGGCTGTAGAGTCAGGCAACGGCAAGAATATACTCCGTAACGGCTTTATAAAGATCGTCGGCTACAAATTCGGGAATGATGTTGCGCTCGATACAGAGATCTTCTTCGTTGTGACCTGTTCTTACCAGCACCGATCGCATTCCGGCACGCTTACCGCACTCAACATCAAGCGTTTTATCGCCGACAAAAAACGAAGCACTCCTGTCAACCAGAAACCCATCGGCAAAAAAATCGTCGATAGCCTGCTCAACCATACCTGTTGCGGGTTTCCGGAACTCCATGAAACGATCGTAATCGGGATGGGGATACTCGGGATGATAAGGGCAGTAATAACAACGGTCAAAGCTGGCATTTTTGGCCGAAAGCAGGTTATTGAGATAGCGGTTCACCTCTTCGACCTGCTCCACCGTAGCTATTCCCCTGGCAATACCAGCCTGATTGGATATAATTACAATCCGGAAGCCTGCACGTTTTGCAAGAGCTATAGCCTCATCCGCCCGATCGATAAGAACAAGCTGTTCTCTGGTGGAGATGTAACTGCCGGTATCCTGATTGATTGTCCCATCCCTGTCAAGAAAAAGGACTTTTATTGTCTGCTGCGTCATCCCCTATTTTTCAAGAAGTTGACGGTAGAGCTGATCATACTCTTCGGCTGAATTTTTCCAGGTGAAGTCTCTGTTCATGCCTGCCAGAACAATCTGCTCCCAACTCTCTCCATCATTAAAGCATTCAATAGCCTCATTAAGCTTACCAAGCAGAGAATCAACCGTATAGTCGTGAAAAATGAATCCTGACCCTCTTTCGTCGGCAACATCGTCTATGGTTTCAACAATTCCGCCTCCGGCATACGCCACAGGTATGGTGCCATAGTTCATGGCAAACATCTGGATCATCCCGCACGACTCAATCATGCCGGGCATAAGGAGAATGTCAAGCCCCGCTATGGCAAGGTGGAAAAATGAATCGGAAAATTCGGCCTGCAGGCTCACCTGTTCAGGATGCCCGGCAGCAAAATCCTGAAACAGCTTTTCGTATTTTTTGTCGCCGGAACCGCTGATTATAAGCTGAATATCAAGGGCTGCCAGCTGTTCAAGACTTTGAAGCAGGAGCTCCGCTCCCTGAAATTCATCGAAATTGGCAATAACCCCCACAAGAGGAACGCCTTCGCGATACGGCAGACCTGCATCCTCAAGCAGAGCTTTTTTATTGTCAAGCTTGCCATCCATATTTTCAATGCCGTAGCGTTTTTTGATGAGCTTGTCAGTCGACGGGTTCCACTGGCGGTTGTCAATGCCGTTTAGGATTCCGTAAAACTTCTCCTGATGCTCCTCAAGTACCGGACCGAGCCCGAAAGTCTGCGGGCCATCCTGCACAATTTCCTCGGCATAGCGTTTCGATGTCGTGGTAAACAGGTCGACATGCTCAATGCCGGTGTAGAGCACATTCACCTCGTCATTGGTGCAATAGAGCCCGGAGCATACATCATCGGGCAGAAGCTTCTGAAATGACTTGAAGGGGACAATGCCCTGACGGTAGACATTGTGAATGGTGAGAACAGTTTTTATATCCTTGAAAAACTCGTTCTCTGCATAGACCGTTTTCAACAGAAGGGGAATAAGGCATGCATACCAGTCGTGACAATGGATAATATCGGGCTTCCATCCAAGACGCTGCAAGGTCTCAAGAACACCTACATTGAAAAAAACAACCTTGTCAGCACTTCCCTTCAGATCAGTTCCACTGTAGAGGTCGGTAAAAAGACCGTTACGTTTGAAATATTTTTCGTTATACAAAAAATATGTCTGGATCTTGCTTGAGGGTAACGCCGTCACCTTGACGTTCAGTAAATCTATTTTCTCCTTGAGATGAACCTCTATATCTGATAGACGCAAAACATCATGCAACCGGAACTTACGGTCGTTGATCGTGCCGTATTTCGGCATCATTATGCGAGCCTCAAAACCTTCTTCCTCAATAGCTTGTGGGAAAGATGCCATAAAATCAGCAAGTGCGCTGATTCTTATAAAAGGAGAAACTTCACCGGAGACATAAAGAACTTTAATATTTCGTCTGGCCATCTATATCGCTATCAATCTATAATTTTTCACGAAAAACTTTCATAGAACTACTTTAGTTTTTAATTTACGAATTTTAACAGACACATACAATCAAGCCTCTCTTACAGGAAGAATCGAAGGATTTTCATGCAAAGTGTATCGCGTATCATGAAGATGTTCTTCATTCTCCTGCTTTGGCTTTCCGGGGGCTGCGCATCTGATCGTCCGCCTGCGGGAGGAGCTCCGGATACCTCACCATTACAGGTGCTCTCTTCCAATCCTGCACCTTCTTCCGTCAATGTATCCACAGATAGAATCCACCTCACATTCAACCATTATATTTCTGAACGGCAATTACTGAACTCCCTTCTTTTTTCGCCTTCCATCGGCAAATACGACATCGCTGTCAATGGAAAAGAGGTTGATGTAAGAGTCTTCAACCCTCTTGAAAAGAATCGCACCTACCATATCACCCTCGACAAAAATCTCAGGGACACTCAGGGCCATACCTTTCCGGGGCCCTATACCTTTGCATTTTCTACCGGCCCCTCAATCGATACCGGAGTAATCAGCGGGAAAGTCGTTAACGCAGACTTTTCACCGGCAACAAACGCCCTGCTGCTGGCGTTCTCCGAACAGTCCAACACCCCCGCGGAAGTGTCACTGCTGACAAGAGAGCCTGATTACCTTATCCAGGCCGATGCATACGGGGGCTTCTCATTTAACAACATCGGTAAAGGGTTGTACAAAATTTTTGCCGTTAACAACCGCAACAATGAGCTGCGCTATACCTATAAGACCGAAGAAGTCGGATTAAGCAGTGCTTCCCTGGTCCCAGCAGGCTCTTCCAACCTGATCTTCCGGCTTGACGGCCTGCAAAGCAAGAGCGATGGGATTGTATCGTGCTCGCCACTTGAAGAGCAGAGGCTCGAAATCACCTTCGGTCGTCCGATCAATATCACCTCTTTCAACCCTGAAAAGCTTGAGATCCGCCACGCCGAGTCTCATACCCTGATTCCTGCTGTTACCTGGTTCAGCAAAAACCGAGCACTCTATGAGCGTACCTTTCTTATTGTGACCGCTAAGCTCCAACCCAGTGAACCCTACCTCATCAGCTACAGAGGAGATGATGGAACGGGAACAATCAGAACGATTCCATTTTATGGCTCATCACAGCCAAAAGTAAATCACCCGCTTTCGATAACCATTGCTCCCGACAACGGAAGTAATCCGGCATACCTCGATCTGGCATGGCCTGCACTCGGCAAGGCAGTCGTGATCAGGCTGTCAGACCCGCTTACTGAGACTGAGCTCAGCCATGCAACAACCCTTTCTGAAAGAGCTTCCGGCGCTGAAAGCAACCTTCGTTTTTCATTGATAAAAATCGATCCCCGCACTTTTGCCCTGAAACCCTCCAATGGATTTCAACCCGGCCGATCATACAGCGTAAGCGTCAATCCTGCAGACTTGACAAGCACAACGGACAAATCCGATAAACTAAAGCCGGTCGTTTCGCAATTCAGGACAGCCGAGAACAAAGAGTGTGGAAGCATTTCCGGAACCGGCCATGCTTCAGGAAAGTATGCAGTGATAGAGGCTAAATTGTCGGGCTCAGCATCAACGTTCAGCACGACAGCACTTTGCGACAAAAACGGAACATTCCGCTACCTCTTCCCGGAACTTCCTCCCGGCAGCTATACCGTCAGTGCATTCATCCCGTCAGGCAGCAGACCGCCTGGCGCATACCAGCAATGGAATCCCGGATCAATTGAGCCTTACAGACCGGCCGAAGCATTCGGATTCTTTGCTGAGCCAGTAAAAGTTCGGGCAGGGTGGACAACCCAGCATATCGATATTCAGATCATACCATCACGATAATAAAACAGGTTTTTTCCAACACAATGAGTACACCTTCAAAAATAGGGCCTAACTCCATTATCCAGACCGTCGCAGCTCTTGAGGCAAAATTCGGCAAAGCGGAAGCTGAAGCCATATTGAAAAAAATCGGACAGGGACACTTCATCGGAAACCTGCCGACTGAGATGATTGAAGAGTCAAAATTTCATGCGATGGTCACCGCGCTGCAGAAAGAGATCGGTGATACAGCTACTGCCGGAATTCTGAAAGAATCGGGAGAACGAACAGCACGCTACCTTTTGAGGGTCCGTATTCCCGGAATATTCCAGAAACTGGTGAAACTTCTGCCCGGTCGGCTGGCATTCAAGCTTTTTCTTTTTGCCATCAGCAAAAACGCATGGACCTTTGCCGGAAGCGGCAAATTCAGCTATACCATGAGCCGCCCGCCTGAAATAACCGTGATTGTAACCTACCCGACCCATCCTGTTGTCGGCAACTTCTATCTTGGGACGTTTACTGCTCTTTTGCAGGAGCTGGTGAACCCGAATACCAAGATTAAGGCTGACATTCGGCAGGAACGCGAGACAATAAGGTGTAAGTACAGGTGCGAGATTTGATGGGAGAAAAGGCATAGGTCTTATAGGTCCTATAGGACTTATAGGACCTATAAAAAAATAGATTTGACCGTAACAAGAATTAAAAAAAAAGCGGATCAGTTGATCCGCTTTTTTAATGGGTATGGCTGATTCTGGTTTTACTGCCAGCCGCCTACCATGGCGAAGATTTCGCGGTCGCCGATTGGGACCGGGACTGCGGCTACTGGATTTTCCTGGATGAGGAAATCGGCAATGTCGTTGTAGGGAACGAGGCACTCTGCCTTTTCGGGAGTGTCATCCATGGCAAACATGGTTTTGCCTGCAAAGCGGCTCTTGCGGATCAGTTCGTGATAGGGCACTTTGGCAAGAAGCTTTGTTCCTACTTTTTCGGCAAACTGGTCGAGCATGTTTGTGCCTCCGCCGGTTGTGTAGTCAACGCGGTTGGCAACAATACCTGCCAGCTTCACCTTGTAGCGGACGCTTTTCTGCTGGATGGCCATGCAGAGACGGTTAGCGGCGAAGATGCTGTCGAAATCGTTGGTGGCAATGATGATGGCATAGTCGGCATAGTTCAGCGGAGCGCTGAAACCGCCGCATACAACGTCGCCAAGGACGTCAAAAAGAATGACATCATATTTATCGTAAAGACCGAGTTCCTGGAGCAAGGTGACTGATTCGCCGACAACATAGCCACCGCATCCGCTTCCTGCTGGAGGTCCGCCGGCTTCAAGGCAGTCAATGCCTGCAAATCCGGTTTCGATAATGTCCTCAGCAGTCAGCTCTTCATGATGAAAATCAACCTCTTCAAGAGCTTCAATAACAGTTTTCTGCAGTTTCCCTGTAATAGGGAATGTGCTGTCGTGCTTGGGATCGCAGCCTATCTGCAGAACCTTGGCACCTTTAAGGGCAAGGGCTGCCGAAATATTGGCGCTTGTGGTGCTTTTTCCTATGCCGCCCTTACCATATACGGCTAATACTAAACTCATAATGATAACAGAGAAATTGATTGATAGAAAAACCTTACCCGCCGAGGGACTCTTTTGCTTTTCGGAAAACGTCTACAGTGACAATGGATTCGCCGATGCTTCGGGCAAAGGTGTCAGTATTCTTCCTGACCTTTTTGCGAACAAAAAACGGCACTTTCTTCAACATTGTTTCAGCATCATCTGTCCACTTCATCTCTCCGTCGTCAGCCAGAGCCTCTTGCTCAACATCAACATCAACCCCTGAGGACACATGCCCGTTAGCGCTTACTGGCTCGACCTCAGGCGACAGGGAAGCTCCGTTCTCCTCATATTCCAGACCAGCATCACCAAAGAAGTCGATCAGGTGCTTTTCGAGACCGAGTTTGCATGAAAGATAGACCCTGTCGGCAATGACATCAGATCCATCAAAGCCGAAAAACGGATAATAGCCGAGCAGATGGTTCTCAATATGGGTCGGAGGACAGATAACCATACAGGGAACATCGAGCTTGCGGCAGCTGTGGCGCTCCATCTGGGTACCGCAGACCAGATCAGGCATTTCATCGTCAATAATTTTTGCAACATCCTGAAACCGGTCAGTAACGACAAGCGGGCCAGGAAGGTAGCCCTCCAGCTCTTTGCGGACCCACTCTGCATGACGCTCCATATAGGTGCCCGCTCCAATAATCTTCATACCGAGTTCGTCACGCAAAAACTTCACAATCGCCACGGTATGCGTAGCATCTCCAAAGACAAAAGCCCGTTTGTTGCTGAAGCTTTCCATATCTGCCGTCCTGGCAAACCATGGCACTCCGCTCGGAGCACTCAGGCCGTCAAGCGAGAAAGCACTGAGTTTCGGCAGGGTGAGTGGAGGAACACCCCTTTCAGCACCTGTTATATTAAGCTGTTCGATGACTGAACGAAGCCATGCAAGAGTAGGCTCAACACCTATCGGCGCCTTGTAGATAGCCGGCATGGCAAACGTTTCAGCTAGATATTCAGCCGCTGTTAACCCGATTTCACGGTACGGGGCAATATTGAGCCAGGCTGCGGGCAGTTTCTTGAGATCTTCGATTCCCGCTCCCCATGGAGCAACGACATTGACCGTAATGCCAAGCGTCTGCAGCATGCGCCGGAGGCTTGTGAGGTTAGCGCGTAAATGAAAGCCAAGGGATGTAAAGCCGAGCAGGTTTACTGAAGGCTGAGCCGTTTTCTCCTGAGGTACGGCATATCTTTTCACCAGTTCAGTCAACAGACCGTCTGCCGCCTCATTTTCAGATACCCTGAAAGGATTGAGGGCATAGACAAGAGTTTTTTCCGGTGGAAGTCCGGAATGTGCTGTAAGCTGATGGAGATCTTCCTGAAGAAGAGCTGTACTGCAGCTCGGTGCTATAACGGTAAGATCGGGATGGTAGTGGTGATCGACCTGCTGCAGTGTTCCGGGAAGTCTTGACACTCCCTGTGCGAGGTCTCTTCCGCGAACAACGCTGATCGAGAGTCCCGGAAAATCCGGGGTCCGTTCAAGCATGCTGTAGGTGGCCGTGATGTAATCATCGCCCTGGGGCGCATGATAGACGGTGTGAACCCCTTTCATACTGTTGGTGACTCGGCTGATACCATGGAGGGCAGTTCCCTCATAGAGCCAGAAAGCTAAGCGCATACTCTGTGACGTTTGTTATTACAATTTCCTTACGAGAATTATTCAGCGCTCGGCATGACACCTTCAAGCCATACCTCCTTGTCAAACGCAGGCAGATTACTACGGCGATGGAGCGGTGAAACAAACAAATTAGCCAGTGGAATAACCCCCGACCAGCTATGAATCGGCATAAGCATGAACTCCATACTCCACTTGACAACAAATCCATGACCGGCAAAAGGATTGGCAGTCATCAGCGACGTCACAATGAGGTCTGGCTGTATGCGCGTGACATCCTCAAGCTGACGGTGAAAGTTGGGCTGCTCGACAACGCGGACCCCCTGAAGAGCCTCAAGTTCACGAGCGTGAAATTTTTTGTTGATATAGGCGCTGCTGCATTCAACGACATCAGCACCGGCACTTTTTAGAAAACGTGCAAGAGGCAGCTCCATCATGGTATCGGCAGTCAGAAAAACCTTTTTGCCCTTAAGCAGCGCTGTCTGAGTACGGATTTTTTCCCATGCGGCTTTTTCGCGGTCGCGAAGGTCAACGGTGATACCGAATTCGCGGGCAAGATCTTCCCAGAAAACCCTTGATCCATCGGGACCGAAAGGAAAAAGAGAGTGAAGAACACGCGCTCCGCGTTCACGTTCGAGCTTGACAGCAACCCTTGAAAGATAAGGCTGGATGGGAGCAAGCACGGTATCGGGACCGATGGCGGGCATTTTATCAAAACGGGATTCAGGAAGAAATCCTGCGACATGAATACCAAGCTCTTCAGCCTCCGCCCGGAGATCGTCAGCAGTAGCGTCATTGACTGAACCGAGAAAGACCACACTTTTCTGGCCGGCAGGGGCTACGGGACAGAACGGCACAAGAGCGTGCAGAACAGAATCCTCAGCCTGCGTGAAGTTATAGACCAGGCCGCTGGCCGGAACAAAAAGCACCGGAACATCCGCTGTACTGAGATGATGGGCAAGACCCTTGAAATCAACCTTCATAACCTCGGGAGTACATGAGGAGAGAAGAAAAATCACTGACGGATTATGGTCGGCCTTGATTTCGCGGATAATCTCTTCGAGGGTAGGCTCGTTCTTTGAAAGATCACCTTCCTCCATGAGAGCGATACCGAATCGAGGCTTGGCAAAAATCATCATGCCAAGAGCATTCTGCAGAAAATGAGCGCATGTATGCGTTCCGAGAATAAGAAAAAAGCTGTCTTTGATCTTCTGATACATCCAGCCGACACAGGCAAGACCGCAAAAACTGTGCGTAACGTTATCTTCCTTGATTATTTGAACATCACCGGAAACCTGCATCATGAAGTGTTTCTCCTGATAGTTACTGCCCCCTCAACAATTCCATCGTTGAAGGGTGTGCAAAAGCGATACAACGGCCAATCTTAAAGAATGTGAAGATAAAATATTTTCACTAATCCCCCTACTCCGCGGGGGGGGCTATTTTTGCTTTGACGGAAGCCGTCTTTTCACCAAGACGGACGGTCCGGTCCCGTCGATCATCTATTTTCAAAACCGTATAGACCCGCTTGCCGCCTTTACTGAACGAGTACTCGTGAAGTTTCTCGGCAAGCTCAAAAAGGAGATGCACCGGTCCTTCAACAGTCGTACCCATATCGTGAAGGCGGTAGCTGCATCCGCTTACACCGAGAAGCTCCTGCAATCCGGCTACAAAGCCACTCAGGCTACCCTCTTTAGTGTCGAGCGGAATAACAGCGATATCCATCAAAGCCATGGCAAATAAACTCGAAGGTTATCTGAAAACAGTCTCGTTCCGTCCAGGACCAACAGAAATAAAGGTAACAGGAACCTGCAGCTCATCCTCAAGGAAGGTCACATAGTTACGGGCTTCAGGCTGCATATCAGAGAAGGTGCGTGAATCAGCATTTGAAGCCATCCATCCCTTCAGGGTGGTATAAACCGGTGTCACCCTCGACAGTGTCTGATGATCGGTCGGGAAATCATGAATTTCCCTGCCGTCAAGCATATATGAGGTACAGACCTTGATCTCTTCAAAGGTGTCGAGCACATCAAGCTTGGTAAGCGCAATTTCGGTAACACCATTGACTGTAAGCGAATAACGCAGCGCGACAAGGTCTATCCAGCCGCATCTCCGCTTTCTTCCTGTTGTAGCTCCGAACTCGTGCCCGATCTGGCCGAGACGTTCACCGGTCTCGTCCAGCAGTTCAGATGGAAACGCTCCATTGCCGACTCTTGTCATATAGGCCTTGCAGACACCGATAACCTTGCCGATATAGTTCGGAGCAATACCGGAGCCTGTGCATGCGCCTCCAGAGGTAGGGTTGGAGGATGTGACATAGGGATAGGTTCCGTGATCGACATCAAGCAGACATCCCTGAGCACCCTCAAGGAGCACTGTCTTTCCTTCCTGAAGCTGCTTGTTGAGATATAACTGGGTATTGGTGACATAGGGATCGATAATCTTGTCGAACTCCTCGTACTCGCGTACCATAGTTTCGACATCAAGTTCTTCCTTGTCATAAATATTCTTAAAGAGCTTGTTCTTGGCTGCAAGGTTCTCCCTGAGCTTCTCCTGCAGCACTTCTGGGCTGAGAAGATCAACAACCCTTATACCCTTGCGGGCAAACTTGTCCTCATAGCTCGGACCGATACCTCGACCGGTTGTGCCGATTTTCTGGTCACCCTGGGCAGTTTCGTGCAATGAATCGAGCCGCTTATGGTAGGGCATGATGAGATGGGCATTATGGCTGATAAAAAGCCTGCCTGTAACCTCAAAACCGAGTTCCTCTACCTTTTTGATCTCCTCGAGCAATGCGACAGGGTCAATAACGACCCCGTTGCCGATCACACAAACGCATCCTTTATGAAAGATTCCGGAAGGAATAAGGTGCAGAACAACGGTTTTATTATCAAAACAGATAGTATGACCGGCATTTGCCCCGCCTTGATAACGGACAACGATATCGTACTTGTCTGAAAGGTAATCAACGAGTTTTCCTTTGCCTTCATCACCGAACTGAGTACCAACAATTACTGTTGCAGACTGCGAGGGTGTCCTGAATTTTTTTGATTCCACGACGATTGTTTTTTTTAACAGATATAATGATCAAAATGAGCCAGAAGCTCACTCTTTCCCTTGCCGGAAAACGATGAATAATTTACAATAAATTTGGCTTTCGCCGCGCAACTTTCCATTACACGCCTGGTCTGGACTTTATCCTTCTGGCGGAGCTTGTCGTACTTGGTCAGAACAATGCCATAAGGCTTTTCATGAAACTCCAGAAACTCTATCATTGCCCTGTCGGAATTCATGGCCGGATGGCGGGAATCGAGCAGGAGCACAATGAGCGAAATACTGTACCGGTGTTCAATATACGATGAAAGAAGACTGCCCCATGCGGCTTTCTCTGCCTGCCCTACTGCCGCGTAGCCGTAACCGGGAAGATCGACAAAATAAAACTGGTTGTTGATCAGGAAATAGTTGATCAGTCGGGTTTTACCTGGGGTTGAACTTGTTTTTGCTAGACCTTTGCTCTCGGTAAGTGAATTAAGCAGGGTGGATTTGCCGACATTTGATCTCCCGGCAAAAACAATTTCAGGAGATGAGCCTTCCGGAAGGCCCGAAAGAGCGGAAGCACTGATATGAAAGGCGGCAGAAGTAATTTTCATACAAATAATAAGCGGTCGGGCAAAAAAGAGCAATAAAAAGGAAGCTAAAAACCTTGCGTTAAAAACCCAAATGTTTAACTTTCATCCAGCTTTTTACGCATTATACCTATTGAAAAAGGAAGAACAGCAGAAGATGTCACTTTTCATTTACAATTCCCTCTCCAGAAACAAAGAAAAGTTTGAACCCCTGCATCCGGGGATGGTGAGCATCTATGTGTGCGGACCTACTGTTTACGGACATGCCCATCTTGGACATGCAAAAAGCTATGTATCATTTGACGTGGTAGTCCGCTGGCTGCGGCATTCGGGATACCACGTAAAGTATGTACAGAATATTACCGATGTGGGACACTTGACCGATGACGCCGATGAAGGTGAGGACAAGATATCGAAACAGGCCTGCCTCGAAAAAACAGACCCGATGGAAATTTCGCAGTTCTATACCCGGAGTTTCTATGAAGACATGGACAAGCTTGATGTTCTCCGCCCCAATATAGCTCCTGCTGCCACCGCCCACATCCCTGAACAGATTGCCCTTGTTGAACGGCTTATTGCGACCGGTCACGCCTATGAGGTCAACGGCAATGTCTATTTCTCGGTTGAATCATTTCCAGGATATGGAAAACTTTCGGGACGAACCGATCAGGAGGCTTTACAATCCGGTGTAAGGGTTGAAACACGTTCTGATAAACGGCACCCCTCTGATTTCGCTCTCTGGAAAAAGGCGGAGGAAGGGCATCTCATGAAATGGAATTCTCCATGGGGTATCGGCTATCCAGGATGGCATCTTGAGTGTTCGGCAATGTCAATGAAATATCTTGGAGAGACCATCGACATTCACGGAGGAGGCATGGAGAACAAGTTTCCCCACCATGACTGTGAAATCGCCCAGTCAGAAGCGGTAACAGGAAAACCCTATGTCAGGTTCTGGATGCATAACAACATGGTGACGGTCAATGGGATAAAAATGGGGAAATCCCTGAAAAACTCTGTCAATCTGAAGGATTTGTTTAAAGAAACAGATCCTCTGGTTATCCGGTTCTTTATTCTTCAATCACACTACCGCTCGCAACTGGATTATTCCCAGTCCGCCATAAAAGCATCTACAACCGGACTCGAAAAACTTCGCGAGACAAGGCGGCGACTGACGGAGCAAAAAACCGGGAGTGCATTGTTTGACACGGAACCATTCATCAGGCGCTTTACCGATGCAATGGATGATGATTTCAATACACCGGTAGCTATAGCAGTACTGTTTGAGCTGTCAAAGGCCATTAATGCCGCACTTGATTGCAGCGAAGGCATATCGGAAGAGTCACGGGGAAAAACTCTGGCTTTTCTTCAAACGGCCGCTACGGAAATTCTTGGAATCCTGAACCCGAATGAACAAGAGATCGGCAGGGATAACATGCAGATCGGCAAAAAGCTCGATGGAATTATGGACGTTCTCCTCGAACTTCGGGCTGAAGCAAGAGAGAACAGGAATTTTGCACTCAGTGATAAAATCCGGGACCGGCTTATTGCAGTCGGAATTGAAATCAAGGATACCAAAGAAGGGGCAAGCTGGTCGAATAAAACCGGCGCTTAAAGGTACTCTTCAAGCTCGTCACGCCGAAGAGTATCAACAGCCTCCTCAACCCTGTGAGATTCCCCTTTTTTGCAGATAAGCAGCGCATCATCTGTTTCGATAATGATCACGTCGCGGATCCCTATGGTACAGACAACCTTCCCCGCTGGTTTTCTGACATAGATATTTTCACAATCAATCTGTACCAGCCGATCGTCGGAATGCTCTTCAGGATTGAGGCTCCGTCTCCCCGCAACTTTCACAACCTCATCCCATGACCCAAGATCGGTCCACCCGAATTCTCCTGTCAGAACAAAAACATGATCAGCCTTTTCCATAATACCGTAGTCAATGGAAATCGGGTGAATCCATGAGTAAACATCTTCAATAACCTTTTGTTCTTTTTCTGTTCCAAGACTTTCATAGATAGTGAGAAGATCCTTGTATAAATCAGGCATTGAGCGTTCAAACTCTCTGGAAATAGCATCAATATGCCAGATAAAAACACCGCTGTTCCAGTAAAAGTCCTTGCTTTCAAGAAACTCTACTGCCGTGGTCAGGTCAGGCTTTTCGGCAAACGCCTTTACCCTGAACAGCGTAAATTGGCAACCTGCGGCAAATGCCAGCGGAATTGGAAGCTCTTCATCAACCTGAATGTAACCATAGTCTGTTTCCGGTCTGTCAGCTTTTACTCCAATGGTAACCAGGCCTTTTTTGACCGATGCAATTTCAATACCTGCCTGAACAATATGAATAAAGGTCTGATTGTCCAGAACCAGATGGTCTGCAGGAAGAACTATAGTGATAGCATCAGGATCCCTTTTTTTGATATGAGCGGTCGCAAGAGCGATGCATGGCGCTGTATTGCGACTGGACGGCTCCACAATGATATTATCGGGTCTAAAACCAGAGAGCGATGCGGCAATCAGTTTACGCCCCTGTTCACTGGTTATAATAAATATGTTGTCAGCTATCACGGTACTGCTGATGCGCTGGACTGTTTTTGCAATCATGGTCCCTTCATCGTAGAGATCAGCGAACTGCTTTGGCATCTGTTTTCTGGAAACAGGCCATAGCCGCTTTCCGATTCCACCAGCCATGATAAGCGCATAAACATGCTTGCCGAAACCACTGTTCATAAAGCGTAACGTATTGCGGGAGTTTCATAAAAAGTAGAATGCCTAGCGTTCGACATCTTTTTTAATTTACTCATTTATTGAAGCCAATTTGTCATTCATCGTAAAATGTCGTTTTTTGGGGTTAAACAACTGAACAGAAGGATTACCACCGATGGAACGACTGACGGGAGATCTAGCTACACTGGAAAAATTGTGTGCCGGGCAGGGAATGGAGTTTGACTCCTTAACCCTGAAGCAATTGGTTCGATATGGCAGCTTGCTTGAAGAGTGGAACCATAAGATTAACCTGATAAGCCGGAAAGAAGATGCTCCGGTGATCGTAAAACATATCTTTCACTCTCTGTTGATCGCTCTCTACCACCCCTTCAGTAAAGGTGAGAAAGTACTTGATCTGGGGACAGGTGGTGGACTGCCCGGAATCCCGCTCTCTATCTGCTTCCCTGAAACTCAGTTTCTTCTTGTGGATTCGACCGGGAAGAAAATAACTGCCTGCCAGGCCATGATCAAAGAGCTCGGTATCAAGAATGCAATAGCGATGCATACGAGGGTAGAAGAGCTTAACGGGGTTATATTTGATACGGTACTTTCGAGGCAGGTTGCTCCGCTCGACCAACTCTGCGGCTATGCAGCGAGACTGCTCAAGCCACGTGGCATACTTATCTGCCTGAAAGGCGGGACTCTTGATAAAGAGATCGCAAAAACTCTTGAGTCAAGCAGGGATCATAACGGTTTCCCGAAAAAAGTGGAACTGCATCCCATAAGCGGCATCAGTACGTTTTTCTCTGAAAAGCAAATAGTCATTGCCCGAGGATAGAAGTTATCCTGAGAGCAATGACTAACAATAATGAGTGCTATAAACTAAATGCGGCAGAGTTTACTCAGCAGAAGCCGTTGTTACAGCTGCTGGAGTGTCGCTGGTTTTCTTTGAACCCTTGACTCGTTTTGAACGATCCTGCTTGCCTGATTTCTGACTTGTTGCCGGTGCTTCCTGATAATCAACAAGCTCGATAACTGCCATTTTAGCTGCATCACCAAAACGGGGTGCAAGCTTTATAACTCTTGTATATCCGCCCTTGCGATCACCTACTTTTCCAACAATCTCTTCAAAAAGCATTCTGATAGCCTGTTTATCCCTGATACTTTTGAAGATTTCACGCTGGGCATGTACGGTTCCCTTTCGGGCTTTCGTAATAATCTTCTCAACAACCCTGCGGGTCTCCTTTGCTTTAGCCTCTGTGGTCTCAATGCGCTTGTATACAAGCAGCTGAGTTGAGAGGTTGCTTAGTGTCGCCTTTCTATGGGCTGCGGTTCTTCCGAGTTTTCTTACCGGCTTAACTTTACGCATGAGTGTGTCCTGATCTCAATAATTCAAAAAAACGGTTGCTATTTTCTTATTTGCCCTGATACTTGGTAATATCCATACCAAACTTCAGTTCAAACTTTTCAAGTTGTTCCTTAAGTTCCGTCAGTGATTTCTTGCCAAAATTCTTGTAGTTCAGCAACTCATCCTCTTTGCGCGAAACAAGGTCACCGATAGTATCAATTTCGGCAAGTCTCAGGCAGTTGTGTGAACGGACTGAAAGATCAAGATCTTCAATTTTGGTATGCAACAGGCGACGCATTGTTTCGAACTCATCATCCTGCTGTTTGAATTCCTCTTCGGTAAATTCTTCCTCGGTCGGTGAGAAATTTGCAAAGAACGTAACATGCTCGGTGATGATTTTGCCGGCAAGACTGATGGAGTCATCGGGAGTGACGGAACCATCTGTTTCGACATCAAGAATCATTTTTTCGTAATCGGTTCGCTGACCGACACGAGTGTTTTCCACCGTAAACTTTACGTTCCTGATCGGAGTGTAAATGGCATCTATAGCGATATAACCAAGCGCCATTCCTTCCGGTCTGTTCTCTTCTGCAGGGATGTAACCGCGGCCTCTTCCGATAAACAGATCAATTTTGACTGTTGCATTGGCATTGATCGTGGCAATGTGCATATCCTTGTTCAGGACCTCGAACTCGCCTTCCTGTGCAACTATATCGCCGGCAGTAAACTCCATTGGCCCGACAAGTGTAAGGGATGTCTTGCAATTTCTTTTGCATGTAGACTTGAAACGGACCTGTTTGAGATTCAGCACGATTTGCGGAACATCCTCACGGACTCCATCAATCGCGGCAAACTCATGAAAAACGCCGTCAATCTTTATCCCTGTTATTGCAGTACCCGGGAGTGAGGCAAGCAAAACCCTTCTCATAACATTTCCAAGGGTCACACCGTAACCACGCTCAAGCGGCTGCGCAATGAACCTGCCGAAACGATCAGTATGGGTAGTTTCGTCAACTTCAATTTTTGCAGGCATCTGCATCTGGTATATCATAGTATTGATACCTTAGATTTCATTAAAATCACTTAGAGTATAACTCAACAACTAACTGCTCATTAAATGGTTCCTGTATATCGACTCTTTCAGGAACAGCCAGAAAAACAGCTTTCTGATTAGCTTTATCGACCTGAATCCATGCAGGTATGCGGGATTCGGGTGTTTTATTCAGAGAATCGGTAACAGCACCCATATTCTTGCTTCTCTGACGGAACTCGATCAGCTCTGAAGGAGAAACCATATAAGAAGGAATGTCGACCTTCTTGCCGTTGATAAGAAGATGCCCATGGGTTACAAGCTGACGTGCAGCAGACCGTGAAGGCGCAAAACCTGCGCGGAAGACGACATTGTCGAAGCGCCTTTCGATAAGCCTGACAAGGTTATCACCGGTAACACCCCTCTGGGATGCTGCCTTCTTAAAGTAGTTCCTGAACTGTTTTTCAAGAATACCATAAAGATATTTCATCTTCTGCTTCTCTCTGAGCTGAAGAGCGTATTCTGAAACCTTTCCTTTTCTGCCCTGTCCGTGCTGTCCAGGAGGGAAAGGACGTCTTTCGAGATATTTTTCAGCTTTAGGTGCAAGCGCAATACCTAACCTGCGGGATACTTTTGTTATTGAGCCTCTAAATCTTGCCATGTCAATTGCTTCATTGAAATTCTATGAATATATAAAATCAGACCCTTCTGCGCTTTGGAGGCCTGCAGCCATTATGCGGCAGAGGAGTAATATCCTTTATTGTCCGCACATCCAGACCTGCTCCCTGCAAAGCCCTGATAGCAGCATCGCGACCTGCGCCCGGACCTTTGATAAAGACGTCAACATGACGCATACCAAGGTCATAAGCTTCTTTCGCTGCAGCTTCAGAGGTCACCTGCGAAGCATAAGGAGTGTTCTTTTTAGAACCCTTAAAACCGTTTTTGCCAGCGCTTGACCATGATACTGTATTGCCCTGAACATCGGTAATGGTTACCATGATATTGTTGAACGATGCCTTGATATGCACAGCACCTTCAGGGGTAACCTTTATTTTCTTTTTTTTCCTGCTTATTGTAGCCATGAACTTACACTCTTTAGTATCGAAGATTTTATTGCCTATATACTACTACTTCTTAGCCGCCTTCTTCTTACCAGCAACAGTCTTACGTTTACCTTTCCTGGTCCTTGCATTAGTCCGGGTTCTCTGTCCGCGTACCGGGAGCGAGCGCCGATGACGAAGCCCTCTATAGCAACCAATATCCATCAAACGTTTGATAGCAGTCTGCTGTTCACCGCGAGCCTGCCCCTCAACCTTGTATGTTTCGGCAATAATTTCCCTGATTGCATGTGCTTCTGCGTCGTTCAGGTCAGAGATTTTCCTGTTAGTCGCAATACCTGCTCTCTGCAGAATACTCTCTGCTGATGCTCTCCCAATACCATAAACATGCGTCAAAGCAATAACGGCATGTTTGTTTAACGGCAAATTTACCCCAGCTATCCTCATATGCTCTTTAAAGTTCTATTGTTTTTTTCTGAAGATCAACCTTGGCGCTGCTTATGGCTTGGATTCACTTTGCAAATCACAAATCTTTTGCCTTTACGCTTCACAATCCGGCAGTGCTCACAACGTTTTTTAATAGAAGAATATATTTTCATAAGTAACCCCACATGCAATAATTAATCCAACTAAATGCGAAATCTGAAAAGGCTTGTAATGTAATAAATCTAGATCAATAAATCAAAGCCATCAAGAGCTATTTCATCACTTATTTATACCTGTATGTAATCCGTCCTTTTGAGATATCGTACGGGGATATCTGGACTTTTACCTTATCACCTGGTAAGATCCTGATATAATGCATCCTGATTTTACCGGAAACATGCGCAAGAACCTCAAGGCTGTTTTCGAGTTTTACCTTGAACTGCGCATTTGGAAGTGCTTCCAGAATCACGCCTTCAATCTCAATTGATTCTTCTTTAGCCAAATTATTTGCTCCTTTATTCGATATTTTTGTAAGCGGTTCAAGAGTGTTAATCACTCAAGAAACGTGCGGGTCAGTACTTCGGCTTTCCCTTGCCTTACAACTATCGTATGTTCAAAATGCGCTGAAGGTTTTCCATCCTCAGTTACGGCCACCCATTCGTTTCGCCTGCTCACCGCCCGACGGGAACGACCGATAGCGATCATAGGCTCTATGGCAAGCGTCATGCCTTCCACAAGCTTTACTCCTGTATGCTTTCTGCCATAATTCGGTACAGCCGGATCTTCGTGCAATTCACTGCCGATGCCATGACCGACCATATTTTCAATAACACTGAACCGGAATGACCGGGCATAATCTTCAATTGCAGAAGAGATATCATGCAGACGGTTACCTTCAACCGCCATTGCAATACCCCTCTCAAGGCTCTCTCTTGTTACATCAACAAGCTGCTGCACCTTTTCATCTATGACTCCAAGAACAAATGTTCTTGCCGCATCACCATGATATCCGCCCTTGTAAACCCCACAGTCAACTGAAACGATATCACCCTCTTTGACAACTCTCTTTACACTGGGTACTCCGTGAACAACCTCTTCATTGATCGATATACAGAGTGTTGCAGGGTACGGGGTAACACCGGGATCACTTTTCGGCACATAGTTCAGAAAACTTGGAACCGCATGATTATCCCTTATAAACTCTTCAGCCATCGTGTCGAGTTCTTTGGTCGTCATGCCGGGCTTTATTTCCTGCTCAAGAAGATCAAGGGCCTTGGCCACAAGGGCTCCTGAGACTCTCATCAATTCAATTTCCCGTTCGCTTTTTATAGTAATCATTTCGGTTAATTACCTGGCCTGCCGACCATGTGTCTTCCCTGACTTCATGAAGCCATCGTAGTGACGCATCATCAAGTGGCTTTCAACCTGCTGCAGCGTATCAAGACCGACACCGACAATAATCAAAAGACTTGTACCACCGAAAAACTGTGCAAAACCCTGAGTGACATTCACAAACTTTGTCAGGAAAGTAGGAAGAATCGCAATGATAGCAAGGGATATAGCTCCAGGCAGTGTAATGCGAGTCAGAATATTATCTATAAAGTCGGCTGTGCTTTTACCTGGGCGCACACCGGGAATGAAACCACCCTGACGGCGCATGGTATCGGCAACCTCTTTCGGATTAAAGGCTATCGCTGTGTAAAAATAGGTAAAGAAAACAATCATGGTTCCGAACATGAGGGCATACCACCAGGAATCATAGGAGAGAACAGAAGCAATACTCTGCATCACCTCATTTTCCGGGAAAAAGGAGAGGAACGTACCAGGAAGAAACATGATGGACTGAGCAAAAATAATGGGCATGACACCAGCAGTATTAATCCTCATCGGGATGTATTGGGTGCTTCCACCATAAACCTTGCGCCCGACTACACGTTTGGCATGCTGCACAGGAATCCGGCGGGTTCCGACGGTAAGCACCACGACGAATGCAACAATTGCAGCCATGACTCCGAGAATAATGATCTCGATAATCCAGTTTTTACTTCCCAGAGAGACCGAGCGGAATTCAGCTACAAGCGCCTGTGGAAAGCGGGCAAGTATACCTATCATAATAATGAGGGATATACCGTTTCCTATACCCCGATCTGTGATCTTCTCACCAAGCCACATGACAAAGACAGTGGCCGAAGTCAGGAGAATAACAACAGTAATAGAAAAGAAAATGCCCGGATCAGGCACAATGACTTTACCGAATGAAGCCGGACTTGAAAGACTGACACTTACGCCCCAGGCCTGCAGGGCAGCTATCACAACTGTTCCGTAGCGCGTCATCTGGCTTATTTTCTGTCGACCGTCCTCACCCTCTTTCTGAAGTTTCTGGAAGTAGGGAGTAACCGCACCAAGCAACTGGATGATGATTGAGGCGGAGATGTAGGGCATAATGCCAAGAGAGAATATCGACGCTCTGGCAAAAGCTCCACCTACAAAAAGGTCAAAAAGTCCGAAGAGATCATTGGAGTGGGACTGCGATGCGCCTGCCACTGCAGCCGCATCAACACCCGGGATGGTGATATGGGAACCAAGTCTGTAGACAAATAACAGAAGAAGCGTATAAAGGATCCGCTGGCGGAGTTCAGGGATTTTATTTATGTTCCTTATACTTTCATTTAGCTTCATAGCGTCCTTTTAACGGGTTCAGGGCTTAGGAGTTTTTTTTACTCTTTTTACCAAAGGTGCCTTTGGTTTCAATAGAGCCTCTTCAAATGATATATCCCTGATTTTTGAAGCCTCTTCAAGCGTTCGGAATGCCTTGATTACTTTGCCGCCGGCTGCGGTGATTTTTTCTTCCGCACTCTTGCTGAATGCATGAGCAGTAATGGTAACAGCCGCGCTGAGTTCGCCATTACCGAGAATCTTGAAATAATCAGCATTACTTGCATGGAGAAGAGACTTGAGATCGAGAATAGAAATCTCATTCTCTATCAGTCCTTCCTGTATCCATTTGTCAAGCTGTGAAAGATTGACTGTATTGACAGGGTTGCTGTCAAGAGGAGTAAAACCAAATTTTGGCAACCTCCGGTAAACAGGAATCTGTCCGCCCTCAATTTTAGGTCTCTTGTAGCCGCTGCGTGCCTGCTGACCTTTGTTGCCCTTGCCGGCTGTGGTTCCGTTGCCCGAACCCTGACCGCGGCCAACCCGCTTTTTATTCTTTACTGCGCCTTTAGCTGGACGAAGTGAACTTAAATCCATGGTTTCAATTCCCGACTTTCTATTAGTAAAAAACTTAGACTTCCTCAACCTTGACAAGGTGCTGTACGACTCTTATCTGACCTCTGGTGCAAGGATTATCCTGTCTGTCAACCTGATAGTGTGGCCTTCCGAGTCCAAGCGCCTTGATGGTGGCTTTCTGTTTTTTCGTTCCACCAATAATGCTTCGAACCTGGGTAATTTTCAGTGTTTTCTCACTCATGATCGCATTCTCAATTTTTAGCTTTCAAAAACCTCTTGCAGGCTCTTTGACCGTCTTTCGCCGACGTCATAGGCATCAGAAATACTCTGTAATCCTTTTATTGCAGCTTTCACTACATTGTGCGGATTAGACGAACCAAGTGATTTGGTCAGAATGTCGTGTATACCTGCCATTTCAAGAACCGCTCTTACAGCTCCACCGGCAATAAGACCGGTACCGGGAGTTGCAGGCTTCATCATGACCTTGGCAGCACCATACCTTGCAATAATCTGATGAGGAATGGTACCCTTAACGATCGGAACCTTGATAACATTCTTCTTGCCGTCTTCTATGCCCTTGGCAATAGCGTCCTGAACTTCGTTCGCTTTGCCGAGCCCGTAACCAACATGTCCTTCTTTATCGCCAACTACAACAATGGCGTTAAATCCAAAACGCTTTCCACCTTTAACAACCTTTGCCGTCCGGTTGATATGAACAAGCTTCTCTTTCAGATTTAATTCTCCGGGCCTTATAATCTTAGCAGATGTTTTCGCCATTTACTTTCTCTTTGAAAAGTTGTTAAAAGATCAGTCCTGCTTCTCTCGCACCATCAGCCAATGCCTTGACTCTGCCATGATATCGAAAACCATTCCTGTCAAATACTACATTTGTTATACCCGCTGCAAGGGCTTTTTCTCCGATCTGCTTGCCGATGATACGACAAAGCTCGGATTTCGTCCCCTTAACAGCCTTGTTATCCTTGGACATTGTTGATGCAGCGATAATGGTTTTGCTGTTCACGTCGTCAATAAGCTGCGCGTATATCTGCGAAAGACTTCTGTAAACACAAAGCCTTGGCTTTGATTGTGTACCCTGGACATTGGCTCTGCTTCTGTCCTTGATTTTCTGCCTTCTGGAGGCTTTATCGATTTGACTCATTCTCTTGAACCGTTGTATAATGTTATTGCCTGACTACTTGAGCTGTGCATTCATTCTATTCTTACTTACCAGCAGCCTTTCCTTCCTTGCGACGGATAACTTCACCAGCATATTTGATACCCTTTCCACGGTAAGGCTCAGGTTTTCTGAATGAACGGATCTTGGCAGCAACCTGACCGACAAGAGCTTTATCAATTCCGCTTATAAGCACAGTAACCTGATCGGGCACTTCTATTGTAATCTCATCAGGAGCCTTGAAATAAATCATATGTGAATAACCGAGTGTCAGGGCGAGAAGATCATTTTTCAACTCTGCACGATATCCAACACCGGCGATCTCAAGCTTTCTTGTAAAACCGGTAGTAACACCCTCTACCATATTGCTTATAAGCATACGGTAAAGACCATGCTGGGCTTTAGCTTTCTTGCTGTCATCGACTCTGGTTACAGTAATGACTCCAGGCTCTTGTGTAATGGTTACCTGATCGGTAAGCCTCTGCTCAAGAGTGCCTTTAGGACCTGATACCCTGATGTTCAGGTCTTTGATCTCTATCTTCGCCTGATTACTCAGGGGTATGGGCATTTTTCCTATTCTTGACATGGTATTCTAATGCTCTGTGGCTTATGAATTAATAGATACGGAACAGGATCTCACCGCCAACTCCCTGTGCCCTTGCCTCTTTATCGGTAATAACACCTTTCGACGATGAAAGGATATACAACCCGAGACCACCAAGATATTTTTTAATATCCTTTCCGTCATAAACACGCCGACCTGGCTTGCTTACCCTTGTAATTTCCTTTATGGCCGGGTCACCATGAGCGGTATACTTAAGATCAACCCGTATAAAAGGGAACTTCTCGGAGGTAATGACCGTAAAGCTTTTAATGTACCCTTTATCCACAAGCAATTGCGAGAGATTCTCCCTGAGCTTGGAGTATGGGATATCGGTTGTTTTGTTTTTTGCTCTTCCCGCATTTCTGATACGGGTGATATAATCTGCAATTGAATCCGTTACAGGCATAGCAAACGTTGGTTACTTTCGAAAATGATACAAATACCTTTCTTTAACACGTACAAACCGGTTTACCAGCTTGCTTTTTTAACACCGGGCAATTTTCCTTCAAGTGCGAACTTGCGGAACATGTGACGGCACAATCCAAATTTAGCATAAACGCCTCTTCCACGGCCAGTCAGGACACAACGATTACGAACCCTTGTTGCAGAACTGTCTCTCGGCAGTTTGCGCAATGCCTCGTAGTCACCTGCTTTGAGCAGCTCCTCACGGATAACCGCATATTTCGCTACAAGCTTTATCCTCTTCTCGTTTCTTGCTATAACGCTTTTCTTTGCCATCTGTTTTCTGAATTATTTAGTTGTTCTTCTTTTTGAATGGCATTCCAAGTTCCGAAAGGAGCACATAAGCTTCTTCGTCTGTAGATGCGGAGGTTACAAAACTGATATCCATTCCTGATATTCTTGGTACCTTATCAATATCAATTTCCGGAAAAATAATCTGTTCCTTAACACCGACAGTGTAGTTACCGCGACCATCAAAACTGGTATCGTTGAGGCCACGAAAATCACGAATTCTTGGAACGGCAAGACTGACAAAACGATCAAAAAACTCATACATGGCCTTGCGACGAAGCGTTACGCGGCAGCCGATGGGCTGTCCTTCACGCAACTTGAAGTTTGATATCGCTTTTTTTGATTTACGACTCTGAGGCTTCTGACCGGTAATCTGGGCAAGCTCCTGCAGTGCAATTTCAAGCAGCTTGGGCTCTGCTGCTGCTGCACCTACACCAATGTTGATTGAGATTTTCTGAAGCTTCGGGACTTTCATGATATTCTTGTACTGAAAGCGCTCGACAAGGTTAGGTGTGACTTTTTCCTTATAAAAGGTCTGCAGTCTCGCTACTGAAGGAGTTACCGGTGTCGACTCTGTGTTCTCGGCTTTAATCTTGGCCATCTTATTCTTTATCAGTTAATCAGAATGGTCTTTGTCATCCTGATATTTAGTGGAAACAATTAACTCTTCTTAACGTTAGAAGCGTGAATTGGGAATTCTCTTTCAATTATCGAGCCCTGCGGCTGACCCTGGGTCGGACGCATATGGCGCTTGCGGATATTTACCCCTTCAACAATAACACGGCCCTTTAAAGGAAATACCTTAAGAATCTTGCCTGCTTTTCCTTTATCATTTCCGCTTATTACAACAACTGCGTCATTCTTCTTGACATGCAGCTTAACTTTCTTAATCCCTGTTTTCATTTTTCACTGATATGATATTATTCATAAAATCCTGAGCGGGAGACGAGACTCGAACTCGCGACCAACAGCTTGGAAGGCTGTGACTCTACCAACTGAGTTACTCCCGCCTGAAGCACCTTATAATACTTCCGGTGCCAGAGAAACGATCTTCATAAATTTCCTGTCACGCAACTCTCTTGCGACCGGTCCGAAAATACGGGTTCCTCTTGGTTCACCCTGCGCATTAAGCAGAACAACAGCATTTTCGTCAAAACGAATATATGAACCGTCTTTTCTACGCGATTCCTTGACACAGCGAACAACAACAGCTCTGCAGACATCTTTCTTTTTTACAATGCCACCAGGAACAGCTGCTTTAACTGATACAATAATCTGATCACCCAATGAGGCATAACGCCTCCCGGTTCCACCGAATACGTGAATGCAACGAACTTTTTTGGCACCACTATTATCGGCAACAACCAGATTTGTTTCTTTCTGGATCATCCTGTTTCAAACTTTAAAAAATGTAAAAAATATCCGCTCTTACTTGGCTTTCTCAATGATTTCAACCAGGCGACAGCTCTTTCTCTTGCTCAACGGGCGGCACTCTACAACTTTGACAAGATCGCCAATTCCGGCTTCATTCTTTTCATCATGAGCCATAAGCCTGGTGGTTTTCTTGAAATATTTCTTGTAAACCGGGTGCTGTACGCTACGCTCTACAGCTACTACGCATGCCTTATCCATCTTATCACTGACAACCTTACCTATCCAGCTTTTTTTTCTTCCTCTTACCGGAACATTCTGTTCCTTAGCTACACTGTCCATTTTCTGTTCTTCCATTTGTCAATAAACGGTTTTTTAGTTGACCTGCCCTCAAGCCTGGCTTGCCTCAGCTGAAGCGAGTTGATGGAGCCGGTTTTTCATGCGCGCAATATCCCGTTTCGAATTGCGAAAAACCATAGGATTCTGCGGCTGCTCAATAACTTTAAAAAAATTGATATCGGCAAGTCTGTCTTCAAGCTCCTTGAGCCTGTCGATCAATTCCTGTTTGCTCAATGCCGCAATTTCATACTTTTTCATAATAAGTAACCCTCTTGTCGAATTATTTCTCTCGTTTATCCTTCGTAATCAGGACGGACTATGAACTTGGTCTTGATCGGCAACTTCTGTGCTGCAAGGCGGAATGCCTCTGTAGCAACGTCTTTCGGCACACCGTCAGCCTCGAACATAACTCTTCCCGGCTTGACAACCGCAACCCAGAACTCCGGAGAGCCTTTTCCTGAACCCATTCGGGTTTCAGCAGGTTTTTTGGTTACCGGCTTATCCGGAAATATCCTGATCCAGATCTTACCGTCTCTTTTCATAAATCTGGTCATTGCAACACGGGCTGCCTCAATCTGACGGGCAGTAATCCATGCACCCTCAATTGCTTTCAAACCGAAAGAACCGAAAGAAACATCTGTACCACGCCCTGCATTGCCCTTCATGCGGCCTCTTTGTGTCTTTCTATATTTAACTCTCTTTGGCATTAACATACAGGCAACTCCATTCGTTTTCTTATTGTATGGTACTTGATATTAAGATCGCTTTGTGCGCTGGCGACGCTTTGAACGTGGATCGCGAGTATCGCGACCTCTTGGACCAGAGTCAGTGCGTCTATCCTTCATTCTCTTCAGTTCATCTTCCTCAATAGCATCAATACGCTGAACGAGGACTTCACCCTTGTAAACCCAGACTTTTATTCCAATGGTGCCTGCAATGGTATGAGCTGTGCAGCTCGCATAATCCACATTGGCGCGAATGGTATGAAGCGGTATCTTGCCTTCCTTATACTGTTCTGAACGTGCAATTTCTGCACCGCCAAGTCGGCCGCCGCACTTGATTCTGATACCTTCAGCTCCAGAGCGCATGGCCTGCTGGATTGCCTGTTTCATCGCTCTTCTGAATGAAACACGGTTTTCAAGCTGGTAAGCAATATTGTCACCGATCAGCTGTGCCTCAATTTCAGGCTTGATAACCTCGACAACATCTATTTTTACTTCTTTTCCGGTAATACGGCTGAGTTCCTGAGAAAGATTATTAATCTCCTCACCCTTTCTTCCTACAACGGCACCAGGACGAGCTGCATAAATATTGATTTTGACATGCTTTGTCGTTCTCTCAATGATTATACGTGCGATTCCAGCTCTTTCTTTCTTTAACCGGGCAAGAACGTATGTGCGAATAACGTGATCCTGCTTGATTTTTTCCGAAATAACCGGACTATCATCGTACCAA